>ERZ824978.33-NODE-33-length-200642-cov-3.989366_pt1 | contig 200642 bp, 184 predicted proteins | sample MGYA00519860_ERZ824978 | MGnify/ENA primary metagenome ERZ824978 (study PRJEB31778, sample SAMEA3449184) | human gut metagenome | biome: human gut; feature: human-associated habitat; material: faeces | place: United Kingdom | collected 2010/2012 ... | reverse complement strand
GCCTATTACTACTAAATCGACTTTCCTCATTCCAGTCCCTCCCCACTGCATGCCTGTCTTACCAGGATCTGAGAATCGCCTCCGCACTGCGTCACTTCCAGCGGCGAAAGTCCCAGTTCTTCACATAATATTTCCACTACACGCGGGCCGCAGAAACCGCCCTGGCATCTACCCATACCGGCACGGGTACGCAGCTTGACCTCCGATATCGACCGTGCGGATAGCGTCCCGGATCTCTGCTTCCGTCACCATTTCGCAGCGGCATACCACCTTGGCATAGTCCGGATTTTCTGCAATAGCCTGCGTTCTCTCTTCGTTTGTCATAGTGCGGAACGGCTTGTTCACTTTGCGATACGGATCAAAAGCCTCATTCTTTGCAGCCCCCAGCTTCTCTGCAGCGATCTGCACCACATGTCTTGCGATGGCCACCGCCGACGTGAAGCCCGGCGACTCAGTTCCGCCTGCATTGATAAAACCCGGGGCATCCTCTGCTTCTCCGATAACGAAATCGTTAGTATCAGCATGAGGTCTGCACCCGCCGAAAATGCCGATGACCGACTCCATCGGAAACTCGTCTCCGTCCAGCGGCAGATACTTCCACGCCTCCTTAAAGTAGTCCACGATCTGATCGATGGACGCTCTTCTGGTAGCCGTAAAGTCAGGATCACCTACCTCTGTGGCATCACAGCCTAAAATCATCGTTCCGCCTGTAGTCGGGATGATGGCCATGCCTTTAGTGTGACCGCCGCCCGGCAGGTCATGGGGTGTTTCCATCAGAGTCGTCGTCAGCTTGTCAGAAATCTTGCGATCCAGCACTACGTGAGCGCCAAAACGCGGAATGATATGATAATGATCATCCGAAACCATGTTGTTGATCTTATCGGAGCATCCGCCGGCACAGTTGATGATGATCCGGCTCTGGTACGTCTTGCCGCCGGCTTTTACTTCAAACCAGTTCGTACCGTCCTCGCCAAGATGCTTTTCGATGGCGGCCACTTCTGCTTCCTTCTCAAACTCCACGCCGTTATGGTATGCGTTTTCCGCTAATGCAAAGGTCACAGAAAACGGTGTCGTGATGCCGCCTTCGGGGACCCACAGCACAGCTTTCACATCTTCGCCGATGTTGGGCTGCAGCTCATAAAGTTCCGGCGGTTCTACGATCCGGGCTTCCACGTGGTTTTCCCGGGCAAAGCCTTCCAGCTTCTGAAGCTCTTTCATGCCGCTTTCATCGGTGGCGAAAACCGTCGTCCCGCTCTTTTCGTAAGGTACGTCCAGTTCATCGCAGATCTCGTACATCATTTTGCTTCCCGGCGCATTGAATTTCGCTTCGTTTGTGCCCGGGATCGGGTCGTAGCCCGCATGGATCATACCGGAGTTCGCCTTGCTGGCTCCGGCACAGATGTCGTGTCCCTTCTCCAGGACCAGCACATCCAGTTTATATCTTGAGAGTTCTCTTGCAGTACTGCAGCCTACTACACCGGCTCCCACTACAATTACATCATACATAGGTCGTCTGCCTCCAAAATTTTATTGCCGTGTGCAGAGAGTCATTCCTCTGCAAATCACACAAGATTTATTATACATAAAAAATACAAAATCCGTCAAATTTTTTTCATTTATCTCTATCCATTTTGGACTGAATATGATATTATACTAATGGCATTAACGCTTTATCACGATAAATCACTACAGAAGGAAAAAGATAAAGAATGAAAACAGCACGTTATTACGGGATCGAAGACATCCGGTATGAGGAATTGCCCGTTCCCAACTGCGGAGAAAAAGACGTCCTCATCAAGGTCGCCTACGCGGGGATCTGCGGTTCCGATCTACATATTTATAAAAAAGGCATGTTTATCCAGAACATCCCGGAAACCATGGGGCATGAATTCTCCGGTACGGTCATAAAGACGGGAAGCAAGGTCCATTCGCTCCAGGCGGGTGACCGAGTCACCGCCAATCCCATGGTGACATGCGGAAACTGCATCGCCTGCCGGACAGGACACCGCGGAAGCTGCGAAACCCTGGGCTTCATCGGAGAAGTAAGACCCGGATGCTTTGCAGAATACATCGCACTGCCGCAGGAGGACGTGATCAAGGCTCCTCCTGACATCGATCTAAAGAAACTGGCACTGGCAGAACCCCTTGCAGTAGCTCTCAATATCTGCCGGCAGGCAAAGCCCGCACCGACAGATAAAGTGCTCATCGTCGGTCCCGGTCCTATCGGTCTTCTCACCGCACTGGCGTTAAAAAACGTCTGCGGCTTGGAAAATCCGACGATCCTGGGAAGATCCCCGGCACGGCTTTCTATCGCGAAGGCTCTTGGGATGAAAACGACGACACAGCTTGGAGATGATTCATACTTTGATCTGATCATCGAAGCTGCCGGAAATGAAACGGCACTGAGTACCGCAGTCGCCCATGCCCTGCCGGGCGGAAAGATCTGTGTAGTCAGCATTTTCGAAGACGACTTCATCTTCGACATCAATACCATCGTCGCCAAACAGCTTTCCATCATCGGATGCAACGTCTATGAGACAAGGCATATCCAGGAATCCACCAAGCTTCTGGCTGACGGCATCATCGATCCGTCCCCGCTGGTGACGGACACCTATGACCTGGCCGACTGCCGGGAAGCCTTTGCAGCACTTTGCAGCGAGGATAAAAAAGCATGTAAAATCTTATTTCAAATGGAGGATATTAAATAAATGAATACATTATCTTGGTTTTTCGATTTTCCGGTAAGTACCGGCGTTCTGATCATTGGAACGATTTCCGTTGCAGTTATCGCTACCGTGACATTCGCCAAGGGACTTTGGAGACTGTAACACAGGGGATCGCATACAAGGAGGAACAGACATATGACAAGAAGCACATTGGAACAAGCACTGGGTTTTGACATTCCTCTCATCGTTCCCATCATGCTCATTCTGTACATTGCAGTGATCATGGTCGTAGGGCTTTGGGCTGCAAAAAAAGTAAAAAATTCTGAAGACTGGTTCGTCGGCGGCAGATCCATGGGACCATGGATCACAGCTCTGGCACACGGATCCAGTTCTCTGGGTGGCGGTATGTATATCGCCGGACCGCAGTACGGCTGGGAGGCAGGAGCCTCTTCTCTCTGGGCAGCTCCCGGAGATGTGTTCGGTCCCATCTTGAATTTCGGTATCATCGCCAGGAGAATGAGAAAATATACAGAAAAAGCCAGAGCACTGACTATTCCTGAATTTTTCGGACACCGGTACAACAGCACGGGCGTGCGTTACCTGGCCGTCATCATTCTCATCATCGCCATGATAATTTCACTTCTGGTGGAATTTATGGCCATGGGAGTTCTCGTTGCCTGCATAACAGGACTCAATTATACAGTTTCCCTGATCCTGGGAGCTATCGCCATACTGATCTATACCGGAGCCGGGGGCTACCTCTCCGTTGCCTATACCGACTTCGTGCAGTCCATCCTGATGATCATAGGACTCTTCATCCTGATCCCTGTCTGCATTCACAATGTGGGCGGCCTTTCCGGCATGAACGCAGGTCTCATCAATATCAATGAAGGTCTTGCTACCCTGTGGGGCGAAGATTACTATCTGAAAGGCGCACCGCTTATGATCGCCGGCATCGCACTGGTCTACTTTATCGGCTATATGGGACAGCCTCATCTGATCATCAAAACGGTAGCTATTAAAGATGAAAAATCCATCAAGCTGGTTCCCATGATCGGAGCAGCCTTCGGTTTTGTTTTATCCTTCGGAGTCTATATCCTGGGTATGGTTGGACGTGTGGCTTATCCGGATATTTCCATGCTGCCCGGCGGGAGCGCAGAGTATATAATGCCGATGATGGCACTCTCCAATCTGCCACCGGTTCTTTCCGGACTGATCCTGGCAGGCGCGACTGCAGCGATCATGTCTACGGCAAGCGCACTGCTTCTTGTCATCGGCTCTTCCGTAGGAAACGATCTTCTGACCATGATCCATCCAGAAGCAAGCGAGGAACATAAAATGAAAATCACAAGATGGTCGACCTATTTACTTGGACTGGTTTCATGCGCCATGTGCTTCGTTCCGCTGTTTTCTGTCGGCGTATATCAGCTGACATGGATCGCATGGTCTGTTCTTTCGCCGGCCTTTATTCCATGTATCATCGGCGGCCTTTACTGGAAAAACGCTACGAAAGGCGGAGCCATCGCGGCCATGCTCGTTGGATCTGTTACGGGGTTCGGCTGGTACTACCTGCTGCAGGAGATCACAAATATCCACACATTTTTCGCAGCTCTGGTTCTGGCTACCGCAGCCTATATCATCGTCAGCAAGCTGACGAAAAAGCCTCCTCAGGAAGTTCTGGATCTCTTTTATTATGCAAAGAGCTTTGATCCGGCAGATGCTGGTTCTGAAGCTGTATCTCCTGCAAAGGCTGTTGCTGAAAGCTCTGATGTTACTAAAACTTCTACGGTTTCTGCTGGGATTCAGATGAGTGCGGATCAGTTCCGGGCAGTTTTGGAGAATGCGTAAATGGCTGAAATCAAGGTACTAAAGGGACTTCGCTATACACCGGATATGTTTCTGAAACGCATGGCAAAATCAAAGAAATTAAAAGATACGATCACAGTGCGATATGTGACTACTCTCTACAGCCTGTGCTGGATCTTTCAGCTTCGCATCGCACTGCAGGCTACACGTAAAACAACCCGGTACGCAGGGTATTACGCAGGATTTGATGAGATCGCCATGACACCCGGCAAGCTGGCAATGCTTCCTTCCTGTGAACCGCAGGACGTCGCTGAGGCATGCATTTTGCAGGATAAACTGACTGAGGAAGAAGCTTTGCAGAAATCCTGGGAATACAATAAAACAGGCATATTCCGCAAATTCCGCAACCTCAACGCACCACCTGTTTTAGAAGAATACGTGACAGAACGAATGTACAAGCCGCTGTATTTGTTCGAATTTTACAATACTGAGCTGGATGAAAAAAAATACAAGGTACTGGATTCTCTCACGGGAGATCTGGAGGATATTCAAATAACATAAGAAAAAAGGGAACGTTTCACTGTATCGTGATTCGTGCCCTTTTCGATTGGCTTTGCTTGTCAGTAAGCAGTATTCTGTTTATTGCTTTGCTATATGTTCCGATGCTTTGCTGTGCTTGACGCCATATGCGAAGTAGATCGCCATCCCTGCGATAGTCCACAGGACGAATGCGATCCATGTCATGGTATCCAGCTGGATCACGAGGAAGATGCAGAGTGCCATGGAAATCAAAGGTACCGCCGGAACAGCCGGGACTTTAAAGGCTCTTGGCATTTCCGGGTGCATTTTACGCAGCACGATAACAGTTACCGATACAAAGAAAAATGCCCACAGCGTACCGATATTACAAAGTTCGGCGATCGTCCCGATCGGAAGGACTCCTGCCAGGATAACGCCTATGATCCAGACACAGATGACCGCCTGATTTGGAACACCACGTCTGCTGACTTTTGAGAAGGATCTTGGCAGAAGACCATCTCGCGACATAGAGTAGATCAGGCGTGATTCACTGCCTAAAAGCACCAGGACTCCAGTAGTCAGACCTGCGATCGCACCTACTGATACCAGTGCAGATCCCCATCGGATCCCGACTTCATTGAGCGCATGGGCTACCGGAGCTGCTACTCCGGAATACACCGAATACTTGGCAACACCGGTCAGCATCAGTGTTACGATGATATACAGGGTCGTAGCAATGACAAGAGACCCGATGATACCCTTTGGCATATTTTTTTGCGGATCTCTGACCTCTTCTGCAGAATTTGCGATCGCGTCAAACCCCAGATATGCGAAGAAAACGATCGCTGCTCCTGAAAATACACCGCTCCAGCCATAAGGAAGAAATGGTGTGTAATTCGATGGATCCACGTGCTTCGCTACAAGGATTATGAACAGCAGGATCACTCCCAGTTTTACAAATACCAGGATATTGTTCAGCCTCGCACTTTCTTTCGTTCCCCAAAGCTGCAGCATTGCCATGATCGAAATAATGATGATGGCCGGCAGATTCATGATACCGCCGCTGGAAAAATCTGTGATCAGCTTCTCCGGTAAATGGATCTCCATCAGTTCCAAAATATTCACGGCGTAAGCGGACCAGCCTACTGCAATAGCTGACATGGCGACTACGTATTCCAAGGTGATACACCAGCCGATAAACCAGCCGAAAATTTCTCCAAGCCCTACATAAGCAAATGTATAGGAACTTCCTGATACTGGAATGGCTGAGGCCAGTTCTGCATAGCAGAGCGCTGCACAGGCACATGCCAGACCTGCCAGGATAAAGGAAAGGATCAGTCCGGGACCTGCACGGTCAGCAGCTGCCACTCCAGTAATAACGAATAATCCGGAGCCTATAATGACTCCTACTCCCAGCATGGTCAATTCAAAAGCTCCAAGACTTCTCTTTAACCCGCTGTTTTTCTCACAACTGCCTATTATATGATCTAGTGGCAGTTTTCGCATTAGTTTTTCTTTCATGTCCCTCTCTTTTTTTAGATAAACCACAAACGCGCCGTCTGCCTGATTGCAAACGGCGCGAATTTTAACATATCTTTACGGTCTTTAAATTGTCTGCCAGAGCCTGCTACTCTACTGCTTATCCTCAGGATCTTGATGCTGTACCGGAGGCTGTGGCGGCACTTCCTGCGGAATCGGATCTACCGGTGCCTGCGGCTGTGGCGGTATCGGATTTGCCGGTGCCTGTGGCTGCGGCGGTACCGGATTTGCCGGTGCCTGTGGCTGCGGCGGTACCGGATTTACCGGTGCCTGCGGCTGTGGCGGAACCGGATTTACCGGTGCCTGCGGCTGCGGCGGAACCGGATTTACCGGTGCCTGTGGCTGTGGCGGTACCGGATTTACTGGAGCCTGTGGCTGCGGCGGTACCGGATTTACCGGTGCCTGCGGCTGCGGCGGTACCGGATTTACCGGCTGACGCATTGCTGCCGGAATGGCTTCCGGATCGATCGGAGCCGGCTGCGTCTCCTTGATCAGATGACCTGCCAGGATCTCATAAAACCCGGCCTGCGTCGAATAAATATATGCGATGACCGGAGCCATACAAAGTGCTCCGACGATGTCAAACAGCACGGTCATAAAACCAGACAGATACAGAGCCTCCGAAATCCCGCTCAGTACCCCTGCCGGAATCGATGCCAGGATTGCCCATCCAATAAAGGACAGGCTCATACAAAAATACTTAGCCTTGTTTCCACGCATCATCATCTTACTTTCATCCATGCACTGACGAATGCCCTTGTTTGGATCATCGGCCAGGATAAAGAACGCCTGGCTGTATCGAATCGCTGCAATGATTCCCGGAACGATGAACAGCAGCGACCACAGTACGATAAACAGTCCCTGGAACAAGAACAGCCCCAGCGCCTTGCCGTATCTTTCAAATCCCAGGAATACATCTCCGATCCCAACGATCTGTCTGCGGAACATTGCCAGGAAAAACAGCGTGAGCCCCAGATCCATAGCACCCGTCACCAGCAGAGAATAGATCCCGCTCAGCGGTGAATATGCCGGCATAGAGTTATAAACAGTGCTGTAACCATCCACGCCTACATTATACGAATAACCCATATTCATGCTGTACAGTTCTCCCATATCGACCCCAAACAAAGTATTTAGGATCGCAGGCGGAAGCTGCACACACAATGTATATACGATCACCGCAATAATAGCACTTTGCCATTTCCCGGCGAGCGCATTCCGTCCCAGAGCCCTCAGATTACTGCTCGGGTCGGTAATAATAATATTGTTCCCGTAAAAATTTTGCTGCATAATATACCTCTTTCAAACTTAGTTTTCAATATTCTATGATTTTAACATATTTACCGCAGCTTCGCAAATATTTCATGGATCTCGCTCCGATCCAGCGAAACATAATTATTAGCCAGCAAACGCTGCTGATTTTCCAGTGTAGAATCCGTAAACGTGTCGATCTGCTCCTCCGTCATGCCGTATTCCCGCAGCGGTTTACGAGGGATCAGCTGATCCAGAACCTTCTCGATCTCCTCATAAACGTTCTCTTTTTCACAGCCCAAAATATCAGCCATCACGCTATTGATCCGATCGATTCTGCCTTCTGGTTCTCTCTTCATGTACGTCTTGAATACTTCCGTGAAAAACTGATAATTAGCTTCTCCGTGAGGAACATGGAACGTCGCTCCGATGGAATAGGACAGTGCGTGTACCGCACCACATCCTGCATTGCCAAAAGCGATCCCTGCATATGTTGCAGCCAGACCGAACTCCTGCAGCAGATCTTCCCGGTTTTCCGCACTGTTTCCGCCCCTTTCCAGGATCGTTTTATATCCGCCCATAATGATCTCCATCGCCTTTAAGGAATACATCTCACTAAAGGACGACGCTTTCGGAGAAAGAAAACTTTCCAGAGAATGGATCAGCGCATCGATGGAACTTGTCGCAAATACGTAATCCGGCAGATCCTGCAAAGATTCCGGGATCAATACTGCATGATCCGCATAAGTTTCCTCCGCAGCCAGTCCTTTTTTTACGTGCAGAGATTTCAGCTCGGAAATAGTCACGTTAGTAACTTCAGATCCCGTACCGCACGTAGTCGGAATAATGATCAGTTCCCGTATTTTCTTTGGAGCCGCATCTCCTGTAAACAACATCTGCGAGCGCTCCGGCAGATCCAGTGCGAGCACTTTGCACATATCCACGATCGTCCCGCCGCCAAAGGCAATGATCCGTTTGGCATCATACTGCTCCATATCCCTTCCCATGGCATCGATCATCTCATCGGTCGGCTCACCCTTGCCGTAGTCTTCACGAAACAATACCGGGATCGCAACTCCGGCCGGCTTCACGTACTTCTCATATCTTCTCCGGTTTGTCACCAGAATATCACCATTTCCCACCTGAAAATGATCTGCAAATTCACGGAAAGTATCACAACAACTGATCTGCGGTACTACTCTGAATGTTTTCATGCTCTGCTCCTATCTATCATACTATTTGAAACACATTAAAGACACTTTTTCGGTCAGATTTATTATATCGCTTGCTAACTGCTTTTTCAAGAGGTACAATAACGGTACTACCGTTGATTTAACAAGCATTTCCAGTGATTTTACAAGGCAGGTATTTCCATGGCTCATTCTACAGAAAATATCATAATCATAACTTCTTATGTCGATGCCCCGTTCGATATGAAACAGGCTCTTACACAGATGAAAGATCCATATATCATCTGTACCGATGGCGGATTCGATCTGGCAAAACAGGCCGGGATCACTCCTCACCTGCTTCTTGGAGACCTCGACTCCATTCAGTCCCGGATCCCGAAAGAGCTCCCGCTAAAAACGTTTCCTCCGGAAAAAGACTATACCGATCTGGAACTTGCAATCCATACAGCCATTGAGAAAAAAGCTTCTCATGTGGAGATCTGGGGTGGCATAGGGGGCAGGCTGGATCATACGGTTGCCAATCTGCAGCTGCTCTCCTGTTATGCCGAACAGTTCCGCTCTCTTTCGATGCATGACGGTCAGAACCGTTGTTTCGTTCTCAATGCAAAGGGCACTCAGAAAAGCATCACGATCCCCCAGGAAAAAGACTGCTATCTGTCACTTTTTTCTCTTTCTGAAACCGTCCAGGGGCTCACTGCAAAAGGCGTTAAATACCCACTTCAGAACCATACACTCACACGCACGTTCCCTCTGGGGGTGAGCAATGAATTCAAACAAAAAGAAGCCTTTCTCTCGTTGGAAAAAGGCTCCCTGCTTATCGTTCTCGCAAAGGCGTGACCGCCTGCTGCTATCTGGCCCATCCAAACGTGCAGCGCACAGCTTTGTGCCAGCCGTCCAGCAGTTCCGCTCTCTTTCTTTGATCCATATCCGGCTTGAAGATCCTGTCGATCTGCCAGTTCGATAAAATATCGTCTCTATTTTTCCAGTAACCTGTCGCCAGTCCTGCCAGATAAGCGGCACCAAGTGACGTCGTCTCGATACACTGCGGCCGGTACACTGGCATATTCATGATACCAGCCTGAAACTCCAGCAGGAAATCATTCGCGCTAGCGCCGCCGTCCACCTTGAATTTCTGCAGAGGATGACCCATATCTTCTTCCATGGCAGCCATCAGATCATTGGTCTGATACGCCATGGATTCCAGCGCGGCTCTTATTATATGATTCTTATTGACGCCTCGCGTCAGTCCCATGATCGCACCTCTCGCATAAGAATCCCAGTACGGTGCTCCAAGTCCTGTGAAAGCCGGCACTACATAAGCACCTGCTGTGTCCTCCACCATTCGCGCATGCTTCTCTGATTCTGCTGCATTATCTAAAATCTTCAGTTCATCACGCAGCCATTGTATCGTGGCTCCGGAAATGAATACGGATCCTTCCAGTGCATACTGCACCTTATTTCCCACACCCCATGCGATGGTCGTGATCAGTCCATTGCGGGAGTCCACTGGTTCATCTCCTGTGTTGACCAGCATAAATCCTCCGGTTCCGTATGTATTCTTAGCTTCTCCCTTTTCGAAACATGTTTGACCAAACAGAGCCGCCTGCTGATCTCCTGCCGCTCCGGAAATCGTGATAGGCCCACCAAATAATAACGGGCTGCTTTCACCGTACACTTCACTGGACGGCCGGACCTCCGGCAGCATACAGGCCGGTATTCCCAGTTCTTTCAGGATATCTTCGTCCCACTTAAGATCATGGATATTGAACATCATCGTCCGCGAAGCGTTGGAATAGTCCGTGACATGGACTTTGCCATCCGTCAGCTTCCAGATCAGCCACGTTTCAATAGTTCCGAACAACAAATCACCGTTCTTTGCCCGCTCCCAGGCGCCATCCACGTGTCCTAAGATCCACCGCAGCTTCGTTCCCGAAAAATAAGGATCGATCAAAAGTCCTGTCTTACGGCGAAACGATGCTTCCAGCCCTTTTGCTTTCAAACTGTCACAGTACTCCGCAGTCCGCCGGCACTGCCATACGATCGCATTGTAAATCGGCTCTCCCGTATACCGGTCCCAGACGACTGTTGTTTCTCTCTGATTGGTGATACCGATGGCATCGATATTTTTATATGTAGCATCGATCTTTAAAAGCGCTTCCTGCGCCACTCCGATCTGCGTTGACCAGATATCCATCGGATCATGCTCTACCCAGCCTGCCTGCGGATAGATCTGCCGAAATTCCTTTTGCGCGATGCTCACCTGCTTTCCCTGACGATCATATAGAATACATCTTGCGCTTGTCGTTCCCTGATCGAGGGCCATAATATATCTATCCTTCATATCCTTCGCTCCCTGCTTTTTACTATACAAACTCTGCCATGATCCGATTCGAAACATCCATTCCGTGCTCTGACAAATACAGTCTTCCATCTGCACAGATCAAAAGGCCTTTATACTTTTTCAGGATATCTTCATCGTATACATCGAAGAAATCCTTTCGGAACACATGATGAAAATGATCCAGACTGAATCCTTCCGCCTTGCGAAGACCTGTGAATACGTAGATCCCCATTTCTTCACGCTGTGAATAATTTTCGATGCTCTCCTGATCCACCGGCGGCACATGTTCCCGGATCGCAGTCAGATACTCATGCATTCTGCTTGTGTTTTTAAACCGGCTTCCGCCAACAAAGGAGCTGGCTCCCAGTCCCAGGCCCAGGTATTCTGCATAGGACCAATATTTCAGATTATGCCTGCTCTCAAACCCCGGAAGCGCTGCGTTGGAAATCTCATAATGCTTATATCCTGCTTCCTTCATCATGGCCAGCGCCTGATGATACATCTCTCTATCCTGGATCTCTGGAACAGCTTCCATCTTGCCGTCCTTGTACAGTTCATAAAACTCCGTGCCTTCTTCGATCTGAAGACTATACAGCGAAATGTGAGCAGGCTTTAAGAAAATGCACTGCCGAACGGTATCCTTCCACATTTTCATCGACTGCCCCGGGATAGCGAACATGATATCCATATTGATATTGGAAAATCCCGCTTTCTTGGCACGCTGAAACGACGTAAAAGCATCATTTTTGTTATGGATCCTGCCCAGGTACTGGAGCACATCGTTCTCAAAGGACTGCACACCCAGACTGAGCCGGTTGATCCCCTTACGCAGATAGCGTTCCATCTTCTCATCAGAAAGAGTTGCCGGGTTGCCTTCTATGGTGATCTCCGCGTCCTTTACAATATTAAAGTTCTCACGCAGAGCATCCATGATTTTTCCCATATCCCATGCGGACATCAAAGAAGGCGTCCCTCCTCCTATGTACACCGTATCCACATCGCGGAAACACCAGTCCTTGGAACGGATCCGGATTTCCCGGATCAATGCCTGTGAGTACTCTGAAAGCACCTTGCTGTCGCTGCATCCAAAGGACAAAAAATCACAGTACCTGCATTTTCTCGCACAAAACGGGACATGAAGATACAACCCAAGTTTATTTGTTGTCATCATATTTCAATACCGCAGTAAATGCCTCCTGCGGCACCTCTACCTTGCCGAACTGACGCATTCGCTTTTTCCCTTCCTTCTGCTTTTCCAGCAGCTTTTTCTTTCTCGAAATATCTCCTCCGTAACACTTTGCAATAACATCTTTTCTGTATGCGCGCACCGTCTCGCGGGCAATGACCTTCTGTCCGATGGAAGCCTGAATCGGCACCTCGAACTGATGCATCGGGATGATCTCCTTCAGCTTGGAACATACGAATCTTCCTCTGGAATACGCTTTGGATTCATGGACGATCATAGAGAAAGCATCTACCAGATCCTTGTTGAGAAGAATATCCAGCTTTACTACTTTAGACGGTTCATACCGAACGAACTCGTAATCCAGCGAACCATAGCCGCGAGTCTTGGATTTCAATGCATCGAAGAAATCATAAATAACCTCGTTCAAAGGCATTTCATAATGGAGATTGACTCTGTTTTCCGTGATATATTCCATATGAAGCATCTTGCCGCGACGTTCCTGACAGATTTCCATAATATTGCCCACATATTCCTTCGGCACCATGATATCGGCCTTTACCATCGGTTCCTCGATGTGGTCGATCAGAGTCAGATCCGGCAGGTTGGACGGATTCTGCACCATCTCAATGCTGCCGTCGTTCATGACAACCTTATAGATAACGCTCGGCGATGTAGTGACCACTGCCAGATCAAATTCCCGCTCCAGACGTTCCACGATGATTTCCATATGAAGCAACCCCAGGAATCCGCACCGGAATCCGAAGCCCAGTGCTGTAGATGTTTCCGGTTCAAAATGGAATGCCGCATCATTGACCTGCAGCTTTTCCAGCGCATCCTTGACATTTTCGTACTTCTCGCCCTCCGCCGGATAGATCCCGCAGTATACCATCGGCTGTACTTTTTTGTAACCCGGCAGCGCCTCTTCTGTAGGGTCACTGTCGATAGTGATGGTATCACCGACCCTTGCATCAGAAACTTTCTTGATGCTGGCACAGATATATCCTACCTCGCCGGCTCTCAGGGACTTGCATTCCACAGGACCTGGAGAATACACTCCAACCTCGGTGACCTCGTATTTTTTATCCGTATTCATCAGGCGGATGATATCGCCCTCTTTGACCGTACCGTCAAACACTCTTGTATAAATGACGACGCCTTTATAGTTGTCGTAATAGGAGTCAAAAATCAACGCTTTCAGTTTCCCGTGTTCATCTCCCTGCGGAGCCGGAATATCTGTCACGATCCGTTCCAGCAATTCTTCTACGCCGATCCCCTCTTTTGCAGAAACCAGCGGCGCATCCTCTGCGTCAACGCCTATCACATCCTCTATTTCCTGTTTGATTTCCTCCGGTCTGGCCGATGGTAAATCGATCTTGTTGAGGACCGGCATGATCTCCAGATCTTCATCCATAGCCAGATACACGTTTGCCAGCGTCTGCGCTTCCACGCCCTGAGTCGCATCCACCACGAGAACAGCGCCCTCACAAGCAGCCAGGCTTCGGGAAACTTCATAAGTAAAATCCACATGTCCCGGCGTGTCGATCAGGTTAAAAATATATTCGTTTCCATCTTTTGAATGGAAGATAAGCCGCGTCGTCTGCAGCTTGATGGTGATTCCACGCTCCCGTTCCAGCTCCATATTGTCCAGGAACTGCTCACGCATTTCCCTCTTGGAAACCAGGCCTGTCTTTTCAATGATCCGGTCTGCCAGAGTCGATTTCCCGTGATCGATATGTGCGATGATACTGAAGTTTCTAATGTATTTCTGATAATCTTTCATGTCTGCCTCTCGTGTGATTTCTTCTTATTTATTGCTACACAAAAAAGCCGTGCACTGATTCTGCATGACTTTTTTGATTGTGTCATAAGAATATTTTACTGGAAACCTCGGTGTTTTTCAATTATTTTTCCATATACATCGTTAAATTTCCGCCCTGTCTGGTAGTTTCAAGACAGACATTATCCACAAAAAGGACTCCTCCCGTTCCTGCAAAAAAGATAAGAAACACCACGATCCATGCAAAAACGGCTCTCACACATCTTATTTTTTGTTCCTTTTTCTGCTGCTGATACCTGTTGCTTCTCATTGCGATTCCTTTCCAGAGCCGCGCTCTCTACTTGCCCAGGATGATCTTTGCCAGGACTTCTGCAAAGTTTTTAGCACAGGCTCTCGCTTCTTCTATGGTATTTTTATTGTTCCCCACTTCCAGCAGGATAGCCTGATTGCTGACGAATTCGTTGAACCGGTATTCCTTTTCGATGATAGGTCCGCCAAATCCCTTATGAAGGCTTTCCGCTGTCTGGCTGACTTTTTTCGCAAAGGCATAAAGTTCCGTATAATTCTGATTGCCGCGACCTACCACCAGGCTGAATTTAGCGACATCAGTATTTCCGATCTTCATTTTTTTCCCTTCCGTACTGGACGCTGCCGCTGCATCCCGATGAAGATCGATAACATACTTTGCAGTAGGATACTTCTGCATCAGAGCCTTGATAGTCTCCCTGGAACGCCCATATGATGCCGTGTAGGACGGTCGGTCGTGGATGGTCTTATCGTGGATCACGTTGATTCCTCTTTTTTTCAGCTCCGTCTCAAGAACATTACCTACGTCGCGCACCGTCCCCTCTTCTGCTTCCCGATGATAATTGCTTTCCTTATACGGCATATAGGATTCTGTACTGTGCGTATGGTAGATGATCACCTGCGGATCGCCGGACACCTTGACATCCTCCGTCTTTTCCTCTTCTTGATCCGATTTGTCCTCCTTTGCAGCATCAGAGTCGGCTTTATCCGCATCTAACTTATTGTCCTGCCCATCGTTCGTCTCCGTATTTTCTGCAGTCTCCAGCTTGCCCGCCGAAGGGATCACCTGCCGGATGCACATCTGCCCCAACTCCGCTTCATCTATCCAGGCCTCCGTCAGCGCCGACGCCGGATTGATTTTCCAGAAAAACAACGTGGAAAGTAAAAATACAAGCAGCGCACCAGCTGCAAAGACACGGTTTCTGTTCTTCATAGTTGTCCTCCATATGTTTCTTCTAGGAATATATGCCGGGATGAAGGGTTTTATTGATGCCGTCCGCAATAATATCAGAAAAATCTTTTACAAGGATATCGATATCCGTCGAAGTAACGATCATCTGTCTGTCATAATCGCTTAAATACTTCTCTACTGCTTCCGCACTGTCCAGATTTTCTTCCAGCGCATCCCGCAGGATCGTCTTGATATCTATGACTGTTGGGACGCCGATCGCAAGCACAGGGACTCCAATGTTCTCTTCATTGATGCCGGCTCGGTGGTTGCCCATGCCGCTTCCCGGCTGGATCCCCGTGTCCGTCAGCTGGATCGTCGTGCTGACTCTGTCGATATCCCGCGCTGCCAAAGAATCGATGACGATGACTACATCCGGCTTTACGATCTCCGCCGCTTTTTTGATCACTTCTGCCGTCTCCATACCAGTGGAACCCGTAACTCCGGGGATGATGCAGCTGACATTGGACATTTCCTCGTCGCCGTCCGCATCGAAGATCACGAAGAGATGTCGTGTCACCCGTACTTTTGCAGCCGTCTCAGGCCCCAGACGATCCGGTGTCACAAGGCTGTTTCCAAGTCCTGCCACAAGGACTTTCAATGTATAATCCACACGCAGGAGCTGTCCCAGTTCTCCCGCCACTGCCTTTGCGGTCTTTTCTTTGATACCGTCCTCTTCTTCCAGAACACCATCTGCTTCCAGAGTAATATAGCTTCCGACCGGCTTTCCCATTTTCTTTGCAGCTTCCTGCGAAATGATCTTGATCCTGGTAACGCGGATCCCTCCGTTGTATTCGATTTTTTCCATCTGGATCCCGGCACTTTCATCCAGAATTTCCTGACACTCGATGGCCAGATCCGTCCGATACTGATTCATTCCTGTCTCACATCCTTTCCTGCTCCTGATTTTTCCCTTGCCAAAAGCCTTTTATTCATTTATACTTAGTTTGTGGTTTTATGCTATAGAATAAAGAAAGTGGGGTAATTTAAATGGCAAACATTAAATCCGCAAAAAAAAGAATCCGTGTAATCGACAAGAAGACAGCTAGAAACAGACGTGTTAAGGGTCACCTGAAAGCAATCTTAAAGGCTTATGACGCTGCACTCGAAGCTGGCGATATGGAAACAGCTAAGGAAAAGCTGACTTTAGCAGAAAAGAAGCTGATGCAGGCTGCTGCTAAACATACGATCCACAAGAACGCTGCATCCAGAAAAGTCTCCAGATTAGCAAAGAGATTCAACAAAGCGAACGCTTAATTCTCACCCGTCCCCACCCGTGCATAAGTTAAATGCACAGAAATGAGAAACGAATTTAAAATCGTTCCACTAAGAAAAAGATGGCCAGTGTCTCCCATCTTTTTTTTATACAAAAACCAATTATTTTGTACAATATACCCACTACATGAGGTGCGCTATGAATAAAAAATGGAATCCGGAAGAATACAATAATTTTGACATGACGCTAGAGGAATGCCGCCGAGTCTTCGATGCCATCGAAAATCTGGTCATCGTAGATGCCGACGGGAACATCAAATACCTTTCTCCCAATATGTACTTTATGATTGAAGCCTATAACAAAAGACCCGTCCCGAAAACCGTCGTAGGCAAACACGTCAATGAGATCCATCATGTTTCAAAAATCACCAATGCTCTGAAAAGTGGAAAGCCCATCAAGACCTGCTTCTATTTTTCCTCTGACGTCACTAATATCGCACGAATCGAACCCCTCTACGAAGGTGATGAGCTAGTTGGTGCTATCGACTACGATATTTTTACCAACGGACAAGATCTCAGTGATTTTCTAGAAAAGCTAAATGAATACTCGGGCAAAGGGCTTTTAAACTTCAAAGACACCTTCCACTCCATGTACGACTCCAGTAAAAAGAACGCCCAAATTAAATACAGCATCACCGATTTTATTGGACAGAGTGCTGCGGCCCGTCAAATCCGGCAGCAAATCGCCAATCTGAGCGAGTCCAGTTCCACCGTCATGATTTGTGGCAAGACTGGCTGTGGAAAGGAAGTCGTCGCTCATTCCATCCACAACACATCACGCCGTTGCAAAAATCCTCTGATTGCTGTGAACTGTGCCGCCATTCCAGAATCCTTAGTAGAATCGGAATTTTTCGGCTATGAAGAAGGTAGTTTTACCGGGGCACAAAAAGGTGGTAAAACCGGACTCTTCGAATTAGCAAATCACGGGACTCTGTTTTTAGATGAAGTGGATCAGCTGCCTTACCATATTCAGCCAAAACTTCTACGGGTTCTTCAAGAAAAAGAAGTTACCCGTATCGGCGGTACACCAACACCGGTAGACGTTCGCGTTATCGCTGCCACTAACAAAGATCTGTGGCAAATGGTTCTTGATGATAAATTCCGGGAAGATCTATATTACCGGCTCAATGTCATGGAAATACATATCCCACCTTTGGCAGAACGAAAAGAAGACATTCCCCTTCTGGTGGAGCATCAGTTTCAGAAAATCAATCAAGAAACTGCTACCAATGTAAAAAACATTTCCAACGAAGTCATGGAATTATTTCTTCGCTACGACTGGCCTGGTAACGTTCGTGAGCTTAATAACTTGCTAGAACGAAGCGTGATCCTTTGTCAGGAAGAAACACTGAAACCAGAACATTTAGGCAGTTTTGTATCAAAAGTCCTGGACAGCCAGGTGGAACTACTCCTGAATGAAGAAGCTCCGCTGGAACAGATCCGTATGCGTGCAGAAGCAAATGCTATTCGTAAAGCTCTGGAATTGACAGGGGGAAACCGAAGTAAAACAGCAGAAATGCTAAAAATTTCACGAACTTCTCTGTATGATAAGCTGCGAAAGCATCATTTGTTGTAAAGGTTTCCTGACACTGTTTGGATTTCCTTACACTTTTGATTCATTTTCTGCATTAGTTGATTTTTCACACATTTCTACATTTTGCGACGAATATACTCTTCTATTGTGTACAGTTTTCCTTACACTTTTGTGTTGAGTGTTTACACAAACCGTTGAAATTCCAGTGTTTTATTTCATCATAACTTTGGCATGGCTCTTGCTTTATACTTTTTTCGTAAAAGGCATGCGCAGCCAGAACACTGATCTACAAAACATTACAAAACACATTTTAAGGAGGGTAATAACAAATGGGTGATTATTACGGTTATCTTATTTTGGGTATTTTTGCCTTTATTTTCATCGGTATATCCGTTATCGTCTCAAAAAAATTCCCGGCAGAGGGTGTAGACGATTTCGTGGCAGCAGGAAGAGGAATTCCATCCGCTCTCATCGCAGCCAGCGTCATGGTGTCCTGGGTATGGACTACAACGCTGATGGGATCTGCAGAAGCAGGAATGAACTTTGGTATCTCCGGCGGACTCAATTACGCATGGGGCAATGCCGTACCATTCTTTATTCTGATCCCGATGGTTATGCATTTACGAAAGAAAATGCCAAAGTGCACAACCTTTACAGAATTTATCGAACAGCGATACAATAGAACAACATCTAAAGTATTCTTCCTGTTCGGCGTAGGCGTCATCATCTACGTACTAGTCGCACAAGCAGTTGGTATCGGCATCGTATTCAATTCCATGTTTGGTATTCCTTATGAAATCGGAGCTGCTGTTCCAATCGCTATCGTGACAGTATACATTTCAAAAGCAGGACTGCGCGGATCCATCTTTAACGATGTGATTCAGTTCTTCATCATCTCCATCATCCTGATCATTTCCGTTCCAGTTATTTTAAAAACTCTGGGCATTGATGGGATCTACAATGGACTGGTGGATGTTGTCAACAATCCGAACAATCCAAACTACAATCCAGGTGCCCTTTCCCTGGGATCTTCCGCAGGATTCCGTTATGGACTGACAGCTGTCGTTGTAGCTATGGGGCAAGTTCTACTGGATCAAGGATATTACTCAAAAGCTATCGCAACTGCAAGCTCAAAGTCCCTGTTCCGCGCCTACATCATCGGAACAGTAGTGGCATGGATGCCGATTCCGATCATCTGCGGCAGCGTATTCGGCGGCGCAACATTATCTTTAGGCGAAAAATTAGCCCTCAATTCTGAAGCTGCTCCATTCATTATGAAACTGGTGTATGGTGGTGGTCTGGGTGCTATTGTCTTCGTACTGATGGTATTTATGGCAGGTATGACTACCGGCGGTGGCTGTCTGTCCGGTCTGCAGGCTTTATTCACAGCAGATTTCTATAAAAAATACATCAAGAAAGATGCTTCTGAAAAACAAATGATGAGCTTTGGTAAAAAGATTACGTTTGCAGCTGGTGCTCTCGTTATCGTGATCGCACTTCTGTTAAAGGGTCATTCTCTGTTGATGCTAGACATCTTCAGCGGCATCCTGTTTGCCGCACCAGCTAGTTCTTTTGTGGCAGGCGTCTACTTCAAGAAGACGACGCCGACAATCGCTATCACATCCATCATCTGCGGTCTGGGATCCGGCCTTGCAGCTTACTTCCTGATTCCAAACGAGGATATCAACTGGTTCGTTGGAAACATTCTGGCGCTTCTAGTTCCAGCCGTTATCGTTATCATTGGTTCACTGTTCAGCAGACATTCCTTCGACTTCAAAAAGCTGGAAAAATATGAACCGGATCACAATGTAAATAGATAAGGAGGACTCGATATGTTAAGTAAAACAATGTTGACCGTTTTTTACGGTGGCGCATACGCCTGGTTCTGCGTAGGATTCTTACTGATCGCAGTGCCTGCCATCAAGGAGCTTGTCTCCATGTTCTCAAAGAAAAAATAAATGACGAGGTGAAGAATTATGACAATCAGAGTTTCATGTGCACAAATTTGGCCCCGGCTCGGAGATAAGGAGTACAATCTCCAGAAGATGGAGCAGTATATCCAACAGACTATGACAGAATATCCTGACACACAGCTGATCGTATTCCCCGAGCTGGCAACCTCCGGCTACGAGGGTACGGTAGAGCAGTTCCAGGCGCTGGCAGAAACAACAGAGGATGGCGAAAGCATCTGCCGCATTGGTACTCTAGCTGCAAAGTACGGGATCTACATCGTTTACGGTTTCCCGGAAAGAGATATGATCCATACTGATATTCTCTACAACTCTGCCGTTCTCATTGACAAAGACGGCAAGCCCATGGGCACCTATCGCAAGGTGCATCCGTTCGCCAGTGAAAAGACTTGGTGTCGTGCAGGCTGTGAGTTTCCGGTATTCGATACCGATCTGGGTCGTCTGGGCATCATGATCTGCTGGGATACCGCTTTCCCGGAAGTAGCTCGCATCTACGGTCTCAAAGGTGCAGATCTGCTGATCGTAAGCACCAACTGGGAGGATCCATACGAAGAAGAATGGGATCCTTCTGAAATCAACTCCCACGAAGAGGACTGGGATCTGATCACTAAGGCAAGAGCTTACGATAATACACTCCACCTTGTAGCTGCCAATCGTGTCGGTGACGACGGTAAAACTCTCAGCTTCTTCGGCAGAAGCAAGGTCATCGGACCGACAGGACGTGAGATCGCAGCTCTCGATACACGGGAAGAAGGCATTCTTTCCGCTGAGATCGACCTGTCCCTGACAGAAAAAAAACGTGTTCAGTACTACACCTTCTTCAAGGACAGAGTACCGGACGCTTATGACGAGGTCGTTAAAAAGTATTAGTCACTGCATGATAATACTGCAGTTGTCTGTGCAGAACCATATTCTTTTGCTCTATCCCCGGGTAAGATTTCCCTGGGATAGAGCATTTTTTTGCATTTCTATATTTCTTCTGTCATAATAACAAACAGAAGAACTGTAACCAGAAAGGACACCCTCATGAACAAACTCTTTTACCCTCGCCCGCTGCAGCCGGGTGATACGGTGGCTCTGACCGCTCCATCATCTCCGGTCCCTGCCGTCAACCTGAAAGCCGCCATCAAATCTGTCAAATGCCTCGGCCTGGATCCAGTGGTCATGCCTAGCTGCCGGGAGCACCACGGCTACATGGCCGGAACAGACGCCCAGCGTGCCTCCGACCTCAACGAAGCTTTTTCCCGCAAAGACATCGCCGGGATCTTCTGCCTGCGCGGCGGCTTCGGCGCCATGCGTCTGCTTCCCCTGCTGGACTTTGATATGATCCGCAAAAACCCCAAGCCACTCATCGGCTACAGCGACATCACCGCTCTCCATACCTCTATCAATAAGCTGTGCGGCTTCATCACATTCCACGGTCCCATGCCTAATACCGACTACAGCAGGCTGGACGACTTCACGTTAGACTCCTTGAGATCCCAGCTGTTCCGCCCGCAGGAAATCTGCGAGCTGCAAAATCCGCCGGGACAGGAGCTGCAGGTTCTTTATCCGATGGACACCGCCACAGACTTGCCCGATGCTTCCCGTGCTCCCGGCATTTCTGGTGTTCCCCATGCTCCCAAAGGCAATCCGATGGTCACCGGCCGCCTCACTGGCGGAAATCTGTCTCTCGTAGCTGGCACCCTCGGGTCTCCCTGGGAAATCGACACGAAGGATGCCATCCTCTTTTTAGAGGACGTGGGCGAGTGCCCTTACCGGCTGGACCGCAACTTGACATCTCTGGCTCTGGCCGGAAAATTCCGGGACTGTGCCGGGATCATTCTCGGCACTTTTACAGACTGTGAAGAACCTCCCCACGACGATCCGACAGACAACGGCGTCATCGCAGACCGCACCCTGACTTTGCAGCAGATCATCGAGGAAGTCATCCTGCCATACAAAAAACCGACCCTGCTGAACTACAGAGCCGGTCATATGTACCCGCAAAGCACCCTGCCCATGGGCGCTGAAATCTCTATTGACCTTGCGCAGAAGCGAATCCTCCTGCCTTGATTGCCTTCTGGATCATGTCGTTCACCGCATCATATCCCAGCGACGTATCGATGCAGAGATGGTAGTTGGCCGCCATGCCCCAGATCTGATTGGTGTAATACCGGTAATGATCTGCACGACGGCGGTCCACCTGCCGGATCTTCTGACGCGCCTGCTGCTCGGACAGATGCTCCGTCTCCATGACCCGCTTTACTCGAGAAGCCGTCGGTGCGAACAAAAATACGCTGATGCAGTTTTCCTTTCCCAGCAGGATATAGTCTGCGCACCGTCCCACGATAACGGCGTTTCCCTTTGCTGCGATCTCTTCGATGGCCTCCGATTCCGCTGCAAAGATATTGTCACGAGGTGCTTTCTCGTCCGGGTAAACATACACCTGATGCAGCAGATCATACAGTAGCCCATGAGCCATAATTTCCTCATTTTCCGATACATATTCCGCATCGTAGCCCGTCGTACCGGCCGCCATCTGGATGATGTCCTTGTCATAGAATGCAAATCCCAGCTGCTCCGCCAGCTTCTTTCCGATAGCGCGTCCGCCGCTTCCATACTGCCTTCCGATCAAGATGCAGAGCCCGCCATTGTCAGCAGCCTGCGAAGCAACATCCGCATCCTCCTTTGCAGGAAAAAGCTTATCCGGCAGAAATGCCAGTTTTCGTCCAATCAGCCGCGCAATAAAACCTACCAGGATCGCCGCGATGACTGTACCTTCCCGCACCCCGTTAAGTATTCCTGCAAACACAAATGACAGTGCCGCCGCAATGACCGCTATAGAAACATCGAAGCAGATCTTCGTGATCCCGAAATCGGTATTCCACCGGAATACGATCGCCCGCACGAAGGATTCGCCCGGGAGCATGACCACATCCGCTAGCACCTCCGCATAGACACCGATACCCAGAATCAGACATCCCAGAAGCAGATAGATCATCTTCCACACATAAGCCTGCGGCATCAGATCTGCCAGCAGAAACATACTGAAATCAATGAAATATCCGAATGCTATGGACACCGGGATCTGCAGCGCATGCCCCAGCTTGAAATTTTTTCCCAGAATAAACAGCTGCAGAACGATCAGCAGAATACTGAAAAAGATGGTGAACTGACCAAGTGTAAACGGAAAATTCAGGCTCAGCACATATGGAATCGATGAAATAGGCGATGTACCCAATGCTGCTTTCGTGATCAGGCTGACCCCGAACGAATTGATGTACAGTCCTATGATAAAAATGATATAACGTTTCAGCTTTTCCATGATGTCAGTCGTCCCTCTCTTTCCATTGTTATTTATAATTTATTTCGATTCTCCGATACTCTGCAGATTCTCGTACAAAATCGCGAACGTATGGAGGAATGCCGCCTTTTCCGCTTCGGCGACCCCCTCGAAGGCGCAGGTTTCTACTTCTGCAAAGCCTTCGGCGACCCGCTGCTGCTTCTCTTTACCCTTTGCAGTCACGAAAATATGGTAGGATCTCCGGTTTCCGTGGAGCATCCGACGCTCGATGAGCCCGTCCCGCTCCATCCGGTTTAAGATCGACGTGAGAGACGGAGCTTCCACGTGGCATCCCATTGCGATTTCCTTCTGCTCTGCCCCGTCGTGTTCCATGAGATATTCCAGGACCTTCGGCTGCCCCATGGTCAGCCCCGTGTCCTTTAATGTTCGCAAAATATGTTTCTGCACCATGGCCTGTTCCGCCATGAGCATGTAGTGAAAAGTTCCTTCCATTGGTGATGCTCCTTATACATCGCTGTGCAATTTGATTAGTGTTCTAATTATTATAATACTAACTAAATTAGTTTAGCTCTTTTTTATACAAAAAACAACCTAAAAATGAAAAAAACGGGATATTCTTTTATTCTGAATTTCCCCGTTTTTCTTCAATAAGTATCCTCTTTAACAAGTCTAAAATTTGTCCTCATAAGGAGTATTTTTAAATCCTTTTCTCCTCAATCTTTTCACCATCTTATCAAGTCTCTTTTTCCAGAAATGATTAAACCATGATGTTTCACCAAAACGCTTTACAATTTGAGGACTGATAGCATAATATGCCTTGACAAATAATCTGCCTCCATATGTTTTTTGCAATTTAAAATCTCGAAACCGTCGTAACGTCCAGACTTCTGGGCAATCATATGATCCATATACCGCAGTTGCAATGTAGCAACCACCCTGCGTTTTTGCTCCAGAAGATTTATCCATCGGTTTTTGAAAATCAATACTTACACCTGGGTACCTTCGATTACATTCACTCTTTAAATAATCCATTGCAGCAAATATCTCTTGTGGAGATAATGTGCAACACGACTGATAAAATGCATATCCGCCACCAAAAGGGTTACCAAATTCAAACCATTGGCTCATTGTATTAATAAAGTTTTGATCACCAGGAGTATGTTTCGCACATGAAAAAAACTCTTCGATATCGCGATCACTATCACCTACGTACCCTATTACTAATAAGGTTGTAACAAATTCGCTGCTTTGGTTATAATTTTTACAAACACTAATAGAATTTAAATCAAAAGGTTCATGATTTTCATGCCTGCTCCACTGCACAAGTAAATCCATTAAATCAAAAAAGTATCTTTCATTTCCTATATTCATTTTACCTCTCCTAACAATATTTATCTTCTAACTGCTGTACCATCGTCTTGTACTTTTTATAAGCATCTTCATATTTTCCTGACTGAATTAAAGATACACACGGCTGAATTATATCGTAGTATATATTCTCGTATACCTTATCCGCCTCATCACTTTGATTGATAGCATTAACAATTTTAGGCGCCGTTTGATAATACTCTTCAACATCTTTTTCACCTATCTCCGACATTCGCATATATGTGTCCCGAAATGATCTGAGAGTTGTTAATTCTATACAATCATCCGAAAGACCTCTCTGTTCTACACAAGCTGTAGTTAAGTAACAACCACCACTGGATCCCCCTCTATATATCGGACAACTATCAAATCGATATGTGTTGCAGTAATCATCATACGTGGAATTATCCACATAATTATCCTTTTTCAAACAAAATGCATTACCTCCCCAACCTCTAATTTCACAAAAGTCACATTTTGGCATAGCTCCCTCCATTCTTTGTTTTTATGCACATTTTATTTTATATCTGTTTATACAGCTTATTATAACTCAAGGTGTACACGATTACAATTAAAACATCTATACAACAGCTATAAATTTTAAATATGTGCATATAGTACATCAAAGGAGTTATTATGGGATTACAATTAGAGCCGGATTACTGCGCTATTGGAAAACGAATTCAAAAAACCCGAAAGTCACAAAAAATCACACAAGAAAAGTTGGCAGAATTAACAAATCTTTCGCCATCACATATGAGTCATATTGAAAGCGGGAAAACAAAAGTAAGTTTACCCTCACTTATTTCTATTGCAAATGCTTTGCATACTACTGTAGATAGTCTGCTTCATGAAAACATTGAAGCCACTTATGATGCTTTTGACAAGGATTTTAAAGACCTTCTTGAAGATTGTACAAAAAAAGAAAAAGAAATTCTTTATCAGTCTGCTGTACAAATAAAAAATATTTTAAAAAAATAAAGAGAAATCGTTTTGTATTTAACTATTGAGTTTCAGTTAGAAATAACAAACTTTATAAAAAATTAAGTCCATTTTCCCATATTTTGTGGTATACTATTCATAATATTACAAAAGAACGAAAGGACTCTTTCTATGAGCACACATATCAACGCTGCAAATAAGAATGATATTGCAGAATCTATCCTGCTTCCGGGTGATCCTCTTCGTGCGAAATTCATCGCAGAAAACTTTCTGGATTCCCCGAAATGCTACAATGAGATCCGCGGTATGCTGGGATACACCGGAACCTACAGAGGTGTACCTGTTTCCGTACAGGGAACCGGTATGGGAATGCCCTCCATGGGGATCTACTCCTGGGAGCTGATCACTGAATACGGCGTCCAGAATCTGATCCGTATCGGTACGGCAGGCTCTTTCCATGAGGATATCAAAGTACGAGATATAGTGGTCGGTATGGCAGCATCTACCGACTCCAATTACATCCACGCATTCGACGTGCCGGGAAACTATGCTCCGTGTGCCAGCTTCAAACTGCTCTCCGAGCTGGAAGCGACATCAAAGCAGCTGGACATCCCGTTCAAAGCCGGAAACATCGTATCCTGTGATGTATTCTATGAACTGAAGGAAGACTGGTGGAAGAAGTGGGCTACTATGAACGTTCTGGCTGTAGAAATGGAAGCTGCTGCTCTCTACATGAATGCCGCCTACAACCGGGTAAACGCGCTGGCTATGATGACCATCAGCGATCACTTCGTGACCGGGGAGAAGGCCACGGCAGAGGAACGTCAGAACTCGTTCACTGATATGATGAAACTGGCACTGGAAACAGCCATCAAATAGGAGGCACGAAATTGAAAATACTTGAATCCGCAGAAAACTATCTGGAATCCATACTGATTCTGAGAAATGAAAAAGGGCGTGTACGCTCCATCGACATCGTAAACCATCTGGGTTTCTCCAAGCCGAGCGTCAGTATCGCCATGAAACAGCTGGAAGAAAACGGCTACATTACCCGAGATGAGGACGGACACATTTTCCTCACAGATGCCGGTAAAAAAATCGCCAAGGAAACCTACGAACGACATGTGTTCCTTACGGATCTGTTCGTGCGGTGCGGAGTTTCTGAAGAAACCGCCCGGGAAGATGCCTGCAAGATCGAACACCACCTCAGCGATGAGACCTTTGAATGTCTCAAAAAACACCTGGCAAATATTTAGCATTTACAAAGAGGCAGCCAACTGGCCGCCTCTTTTTTCTTTGTCAATCTAACTTGTGTACCTCGTCACACCGTTTTCATCCTCTGAAGCCCCCATAATAGGATCCTGCTGGATGAAACTCTCTCGGATCCTCTCATGTGAAGAGATAAATACCCGCCTTCAAGTCTGCTGATTCATCGCATCCATCCGCAAACACATCTATTTGCCGATATCTAGAATGAAATTTTGGAAACTATTTCCTTCTACGGATCATGACTATTCATTTTTATCCTTAATTCTTTCTTCTTTCATCCTGCCAGCTGAACCTTCGGGGGAATTTAAGGATGAAAACCGTATGACGCGACTTAACAGTCACGCATCGCAATATCCGTAGCCCGGACAATAAAAGACTGTTGCACTAATTCCTTAATACAACAGTTCATTTTACTGTATATAGAGATACTACTTAGTATGAGTTTTATTTCTTTATCATAAAAGAATCTCCAAATACTGTCGTAAAATTTTTTCTACACGAAACATTCCTGCATACTGCATCAGCGTCCTGAGATTTTTATCTTTTCTATACGCATATGCTTTTATTGCTCCCTGAAAGGTCTGCATTTCAATTCGGCTGCGATTTCGAATCAAATCACAAATCGTTCGTTCCATATCATACGTCAAAACAGTCTGTCCAAATGGAGTCTGTGCCGTTGTTAATCCAACACCATGCAATTCAGGCTTGATTGTAAACACCTGAACACCTTCTGCTTTCAGTTTTGTAGGATTATATCCAGTCCTCACCGTAATTTCATATTCCGTCGGTTCACGATCCGTAAGATTATGAAAAAACAAAGCAGTCTCATGAGAAAATACAGCTTGTTTAAAACGTAAATGAATCAAATACATGGCATCCACCCAGGAATCTTTTGATAAATAGATTCCCGGCGCAACCCGTTCTAACTCTCTGGTCTTCACATAATCATAAAATACTGATTTTGAAACCCCAACAGCTGTGGCCTGTGAAATTTGTAACATTCCGTCCTGGTCAGTTAACATTAAATCTAATTGTTCAAACTGTCGCATCCCTTTCACTTCCTTTCACACTAATATCATACTCATCATTAGTGCAGAAGTAAAGTATTTTCATCTTGGCACACATCGCAATACGCAAATGTTTGCTGCCCGAGCTACAAATGTTATAAGTGCAACATCCGCAGCCCAGACAATCAATAAAGCTATTTAGGGAATAATTTCTACCTACTTCTGCTCTTCTTTCCTCAGCCTAAATAAAACCGCCGTCACAGCCATCACCGTAAGCGAAAGAAGCATTACCAGAAGGATCGTATTGACCCCACTTTCATCCCCTGTCTTTGGTGTCTCTCCCAAGCTGTCGATATTTCTCTTCAGGCGATTCAATATATTGATCTGCTTCTCCACGATATCCACGTTCTGATCACCATAAACCAAAGCTACATTGATCGGTTCTGCGATACGGTATTCTACCGGGGCATCCTTTTCTACCACATTATACGGACCTAAATACAATGGTTTGCTGCTGACATTCCCATTAAAATCTGTTCGCACAGTATCGACGACCTGACCTTTTTCCGCCCGAACGGTTCCATCCGGCGTAATGATATCCGCCAAAGCGATGATGTCAAAATCAATACCACCCATGACCTTCTCTCTAATATCTGCCCAATTGTCATTATGCTTGTACTCACCGATTTTCTTAATGGTGATTTTTCCTTTCTGCGGCATATCCTTTTGTTCTAACGTTATTGAAGCCGTCTTGCCATCTACTTTAAACTGCTGTGGTTCCTTTGCTACAACATAGCCTTTAGGGGCTTTGATCTCTTCCAGCTGGTATGTGCCCTGCTGCAGTTTTACCGGGATCACGATCCTGCCGTCTCGATCTGTTTCATACACTTCCCCGTCTTTCTTTTTCATTCCGTCTGACACATAACGATTCAGATCCAGACTCTTCACCTTATACTGCGTTTGCTCCGCCGGAATGGATTTTCCGGTTTCCGCATCCTTTTTTTCCACAGTCACTTCTGCCGGCACATCCGTTTTTAATCGCATGAAGAATTCCGGAGGGGAAGCCGACCCGGTAGATAACACCTGCATCCGTTTGCTGCCCTCATGGTTCCAGATCAACAGATTTTCTGCTGATGATCCTTCCTCTGTCTTTCGCTTTACTTTTACGATTTTTTCTCCATCGATAGCCTTGGATGTTGTGAAATTATGTACTGAGCCCTCCTTTGAATACTGGATGCCCTCTACTGCCCATTTCATATCAAAGCTGCAGTTTCCTTCATCCGCATTGGCTTTCCACGATTTTGTTTCCATGTCGTATTTCATCAGCACCGGTGCTGCTTTCTCCGCCGTCTCTCCAACAAACTCAGGTGTCACAAAGTGCTTTCCTATATTTTCTGCCAGAAAATCATAACATTTTTCTGCTGCACGTCCTTTCAGCGACCGGTAAAAATAGTCACCCTGCATCCCATGAGCTGCAACTCTCTTCGTTCCAGTGATCCTGCCATTTCTGTCCCGTTCAAATACGCGAAGCTGCTGCTGTACCTCCCAGATCATGACCTGTGTTGCATAATAATAGTCCTCACCGCTGACTCCGGAAACCGGCAGTGGATTATCTCCGTTTTTCCCATAATACGTTACTGCCAGCATCAACTTTTTCACATCCTCCGGCATGTGACTGAAATACGCTTTATCCGTCAGATATCCTGTGCTTTCATAGGATGTCTGTACACGAAAATCTGCATCGAATTCAATACAGTAGCCTTCACGCTTTTCACCGCTGGACACATCCGTCAAGATCATATGCCGCCGCTTGGAAGGCTGCAGTCCAGTCACCTGCTGCACATATGTGCTCCCGTCCTGATTATAGAACAGCACACTGCCGTTTTTCTCCACGGTATACACTTTGTTTTCTACGCCTTTTAAATAGCCATCAAACGACACCTTTGAGATTCCGGAGCCTGCCGCTGCTGCCGGTTCTGTCTGCACCAGCGCACTTACAACTACCAGAATCAGCATCACAGTACCCGTAATAACACGCAGTAGTATCCCCCTTTTTTTAACCATTCTCTACCTCTCCTTATCCTTTTCAGATCAAACTCTAATATGATCCTTTAATTTTTCGTATGTTTTATCTCCTATCCCCGAAACGTTTTTGATATCCTCGATCGATTGAAATCTACCGTTCTGTTTCCTGTAATCAATGATCTTTTCTGCAGTTGCCGGACCTACTCCGTTCAGTTCCTGCAGCTGTGTGGAATCCGCCGTATTGATATTGATCTTGCCGTCAGATGATCTTCCTGAGGCTCCACTCCCGCCACTGTTTCCACTGTCACCGGAAAGCAGTCCATCGGAGTCATATTCTTCCTGCGAAGGAATAAAAATTTTCTCTCCATCGCTGACAAAAGCTGCACGATTGATATCCGTCAGATCCGCCCTCTCCGTCAACCCTCCTGCCGCAGCAATAGCATCCGTTACACGACTGCCATCCGTCAGTTCTACTACAGAAGGCTGATTCACTTCACCTCCCACATCGACATAGATCACCTCAGCCGTTTCTTCTTCTGCTGCCACCGTCGTCTCCTGTGCCTGGGCTTCTTCCTGTCCACCGTTTTTCACCGCAGACACTACCAGTCCCAGCACGATCACCAAAACCACGATCCCCACCTTCTTCAGCATATCCTTGTGCTCATTCAGTAACCGGCAAAGTTCCCTCTTGTCGCCGAGGATCTCCATCAGTTTTTTCATACCTTGCGCCCCCTTTCTCTTATTCATTCGTTCGGGTGTTGGCATTATTTTACATACAACATCGCGCCGTGTCAATATTTCCCTGTCATTTTCTGCAAATAAAAAACCGTACCTTCTTTTTACAGAAAATACGGTTTCCGTTTTCTTTCGGTTTTAACTTGTTTTACGACATTCCCATCAAGAATTTACGACATTCCCATCAGATACCTGGCCACATCCTTGTGGTATTGGAAGCGTTCTCCTTTCGGCTGTGTATTGATGCCTATCAGCGGGATCTCTCTCTCATACAAAGATCCATGGGTTCTGGAATCTTCTGTATGGATCGACTCACCTTCTACTTCTCCAAAAGCGATATCCTCACCTGCAAGCAATACAAAATCGCCGATTTTGTCCGGTGGCAGATAATATTCCACTGCGGCCTGTTTACTGTCCAGTACACGTTCCACCAGCGGATGCTCTTCTGCAAAGCGACGGAAATCCGTAGCCTGTACAGGATTTTTCAAAAATACATACAGCATACCGCCTTCCTGATAGATATGATTCTCAATGTAACGATCTTTTAACGGTGGCAGACAAAATACATCAAACCCGGCATTTTTTGCGATCTGCGGAAAATTCACAATCGTATGCTTCTGATTCATCCCATGATCCGCCGTGATGTAGATCTGACGATCCGGATCCAGTTCTGCGATCTCACTGACGATGTCATTGATCGCTTTGATCTGTGCACATGCTTCCAGCGTTCCTGGTTCAAAATGATGAAATACATAATCATTAGTCGTGCAATATACCAGATCCGGGTCATCTTTTCGAATGCATTCCGCAGCTGCCCGCACGATCCATTCCGTTGCTTCCACGCTGTTGATGGCTGGCGCCGGTGACAAATCATATCGCTCTAGCACAGCAGGATCGGGTTCCTGTGCACTAAGCCCGATATCTGAACCATCTCCATATACGCCGAGGACCTTTCCCTTTACCGTAAGCAAAGCGGTTTTCTTATCCAGCTTTTTATAATACTGCAAAAGCGTCTCCGCTTTCATATATCCCCGTTCTTCAATAAAGCCTTCTTCTTCTGTTTCCGGGTCATAATAGTAATTCCCTATCACGCCTGTATCCATGGGCCACTTTCCAGACAGAATACACGCATGATTGACATTTGTCACCGATGGCATCGCACATTGTACTTTCTTTGCAAATCCCGTTTCCTTCGCCAGTTTATGCAGCTGCGGAGCATGCTCCGGCGAGATATAAGCGGGAGCACAGCCATCGATCACCAGGATCATCACCTTGCTCAGCCGTTCTTTTTGCATATTTTTCAATATTTCGCTTTTCTCCATGATCCTGTCCATCTGGTCCCATGCCGCCTTATCTTCCTCCTGCATTCCCCATCTTTCAAGCTCAGGAGCACAACCGGCTGCATCTGGCAGCGAAACAGCTTCTCTAAAAAAGATCAAATGTCTGGTAACACTGATTTCACTGCGATCCGTATCGATTGCAAAACACCGGAGCACCGAATCGATCACCTGTTCCGGACTGAGATTGGAATTGCTTCCCGCATCGATTTTCATTTTGATCTGCAGACTCTTTGACAACGGCAGGAATTCGATTTCACGTATCTTCGGTTTGATGTCTATCTCAACCAGATCTTTCTTTTTCTTCTGTTTCTTTAAGACAATGATCTGATCCTGTCCCAGATAAAGCTCTTTACAGGCATCCGCCTTCATCTGCACGCTTTTTTTCAAAGGGATCGACACTGTATAAACAGCCGCTTCCGTTACCGACGCCAGCGTCTTTTTAGGATATTCCAGGAACTGACACAGATGAATATCGATCCCGTCCGGCATCTGTGCTTTCAACATCTCGCCCAGATCTTCGGGAGCATGCTCCTCCTTGGTTTCAAACTCAATATATTCCCGCATTCCCGTATATCCCAGAGATAAAGGCTGTGCGAATCCCATCTTAGGATGTGGATTGAATCCCTTAGAATATTCCAGTTTAATACCTGCCCGCTTAAATGCCCGGTGAAATACACGCACCAGATCAAGGTGAGAGATATAACAGCTCGTCCCCGTCTTTGAAAACTGCATAATATACCTAGTCATGTTCTACCCCCTCAAACTTTGCATTTTTAAAGCAGGTAGCATATCGATTGATACCGCATCCGGCACATCCCCTGCGGCAGTCCGGCGTTACCTGCGCTGCCTTTGCCTTCTCATTCTCACGTATCAGAAACTCTCTGCTGATAAGAGGATCGATGATATCCCATGGGAGGATCTCCTCGTAATCACGTTCTCTGTAAGCATAAAAATCCAGATCTGTTTCCGTTTCCGCAAAGGCCTGTTCCCACAGCTGCGGCTTGAAATACTCTGTCCATCCATCAAACTTACAGCCCAGATGATAAGCGTGCTCCAGCAGCCTGCAAACCTTCCTGTCTCCCCTCGCAAAGATAGCTTCCAGATTACTGGTCTTCGTTTCATGATAATTGAACGTGACACCTTTGATATGAAGTTGCTTCGCCAGATGATCATGCTTGGCGCGAAACTCTTCCGGCCGGTCTTGTGCTGCCCACTGAAACGGCGTGTGTGCTTTTGGTACAAAATTGGAGACACTGACTGTCACACGGAACCTGCCCCCTCTTCTGCCTTTCAGCTTAAAATTCAGATCCATGATGTCTGAAGCGATCTTGCCGATCCCATCCAGGTCTTCATATGTTTCTCCTGGAAGCCCGTCCATGAAATAAAACTTGATGTGCTCCCATCCCAGCTCGATGGCCTGTTCTACGGCACTGAAAATATTTTCTTCAGTAATGTTTTTATTTATCACATCACGAAGTCTCTGACTTCCGGCTTCCGGAGCAAATGTCAGCCCGGACTTCCGATACTTCTGGATCTCCTGAAGGACCTGGAAGGAAAAAGAATCTAGGCGAAGTGAAGGCAATGAAAGGGAAACATTGTTTTCGCCGCACATTTTCATCAGATCTGTTGCCAGAGGCTCAAACTGAGAGTAGTCGCTGGTAGAAAGAGACAGCAGCGATAGTTCCTCGTGTCCCGTATTAGCCAGCTGCTCCTTTGCAAGGTTTTCGATCGTCTCTTTTTTACGCTCCCGTACCGGCCTGTAGATCATCCCTGCCTGGCAAAACCGGCATCCGCGGGTACATCCACGAAAGGTTTCCACCACGCAACGGTCGTGAACCGTATCGATAAAGGGAACGATGTTCTTTACAGGGAATTCCGCCTTGTCCAGATCTTCTACAACAGCTCGCTTCACGCGATCAGGAGCCTCTTCATAAAGTTTTTTGATTTCTTTGATCGTACCGTCCTCATTGTATATCGGCTCATAAAACGCCGGCACATAGACGCCCTGCAGTTTGCAGGCCCTTTGCAGAAACTCCTTTTTAGAATCACATTCCATTTTCAGCAGGCAAACCTGTTCTAATAATTCTTCGCCATCTCCGATCATAAAAAGATCGATGAAATCCGCCAGCGGCTCCGGATTATATGCGCACGGACCTCCTGCCACAATGACCGGAAATTCTTCTCCACGATCTGCACTATGCAGCGGCATGCCTGACAGATCCAAAATATTCAGCACATTTGTGTATGACAGCTCGTACTGCAGGGTAAACCCCACTATGTCCAGCTCGTCTACCGGCGTGAAAGTTTCCAGAGTAAACAGCTTCCTGCCTTCTTCACGCATCAGCGCTTCCATATCCTCTGCCGGGGCAAAAATTCTCTCACAGTAGATTTTTTCATTCCTGTTCAATATATTGTATAAAATCTGCATGCCCATGTACGACATGCCGATCTCGTAGGTGTCTGGAAATGCGAATCCAAAACGTACACTTACCTGCTCCGGATCCTTCTTCACGCTGTTGACTTCTCCGCCTGTGTACCGTGCGGGCTTTTCTACTTTTCGCAGCATTTTTTCCAGCTGTGTATCGATGCTCATTCGTCCTCCCTATTCTGCGTAGCCATACTTCATGAGTTCATCCACTGTCATATGGATCTCCACTTCGATCTCGTGCACAAACTCCTTTAATTCTTCCTTTTTCTCCAGGATGCGAGGTTCCGCCTCCGGATGACCATTTCTTACGGCTTTATCGATAATGTACTGAACTCTTTCATCGATCCCGACATATCGATCTTCCTTTACCAGCCTGTCCGCCAGGCATACCAGATCGGTTTCCGTCGCCTGCGTTATCGGATGGAATGGAGAATAAGTCATATGGACCCGGATGATGGCTGCTTCCTGAACATAGCCCAGTTTTTCTGCAAAATCCGCTCCTACGTCCCAGTGGTGTTCTTTCACTCTCGCGATATCGTGCAGCAAACCGGCTGCATTTACCAGCTCCAGATCAAAATGATGCCCATGCCGGTTGAGTGCTCTGCCGATGCGACATGCTGTATCCGCTACAGCACGACAGTGTCCCTTGACACGAGTCGGCGTTCCATATTCTTCTAAAAGTTTCAGACATTCTTCTGTTGTTGGATGTTTCATGTCCTGTTCCTTTCATATTTTTTACTGATCACAAGTGCATCTATTATACCATAATTCCACCTCTTCGTGACATTATTCCACCACATTAAATGAATAATAGAATTCCTTTTTACTTGAGTTGTTGTATGTTCCGATGATCTGTCCCTTCTTTACCTTTACAGGAACCTTTACCAGGATTTTTTCCAGATTACCGTAAAGGCTCTCGCCTTCTTTCCCATGAGAGATCCGCACGTATTTTCCGATGGTTTCATCTTCCCCTGTGGCGACGACCTGTCCGCTGTCTACAGCATAGACGGAAGACTGTTTCCCATGTCTTTTTTCATCAATGGGTTCACCTAATACCGGTTTTCCTGTAACTGTCTGCACCGCCCCATTTATCCTGCCCGGTAAAGACGACACCGTTTTAACCGTCTTATCGCCTGCCTTTTTCACATCATCCCAGGTATACTCCGCAGCCATCTGCATACGGATCGCTTCGCTCCCTCGCTGTAACACATCGATATGAGAATGATCTGCCAGCAACATCGCCACTGCAAACAGCAATACCATAACGACCTGCTTCATCAGTCTTTCTTTCATAGCATCCCCTCTCGCCTGTAAAGCATCCTGTTTCATATATATTCCAGAATGCAAGAAAAAAGAAGATGCGAAAAGCATCTTCTCTATGCAAGAGGATCGCCACACCAGGCTTTGGTGTAATTAATCCTCAAAATAGTCCTCATCGTAATACTCGAATTCAAAATCTTCGATCTTGATGATATCTCCATCTTCGATCCCCATTTCTTTCATTTGATCGATCGCACCGCTCTTCTCAATGTACTTGTACAGATATCTGAGCGACCCGAAATCAGTGAAGTTGGTGGAATTGAAGATCTTAAGCAGCTGCTTCCCATGCAGAACAAAAGAATTTCCATCGTAGGAAACAGTAACCGTTCGATAATCCGGATCATTTTCATCCTTTTCAAAATCGAAGAGTTCATAATCGTCCTCTTCCTGTGGTTCTGCCAGAACCTGCTGCAGCTTGTTGGCAGCAGCTGCAAGGACTTCCTGGACACCTTGATTGATTGGAGCTGACATCGGGAATACTTCATAGCCCTGTTCTTCTACATAAGCTTTGAAATCCTTATACTCTTCCGAATCTTCTCCAATAAGATCGATTTTATTAGCCGCTACGATCTGCGGCTTTTTCAGCAGCTTTTCGCTGTACTGTTCCAGCTCTTTGTTGATTTTATCGAAATCTTCCTTCGGATCTCTGCCTTCGCTTCCGGATACATCCACTACATGGATCAAAACTTTGGTGCGTTCGATATGCTTCAGGAATCTGTGTCCCAGGCCAGCCCCCTCTGAAGCACCCTCAATGATTCCCGCAATATCCGCCATAACAAAACTTGTATCATAAATTTTAACGACTCCCAGATTAGGATCGATCGTTGTAAAGTGGTAATTTGCGATCTTCGGCTTAGCGCTTGTGGAAACAGAAAGCAGCGTAGATTTCCCTACATTTGGGAATCCTACCAGTCCTACGTCAGCGATCAGCTTCATTTCCAGGATCACATTTCGTTCTTTGGCAAATCCGCCCGCTTCTGCAAAATTCGGGGCCTGACGCGTAGAGGTTGCATACTTCGTATTGCCCTTGCCGCCTTTGCCGCCCTTGGCTGCAACGAAAGATTCCCCGTGTTTCTTCAAATCTTTCATCACCAGTCCGGATTCCTCGTCGATCACAACCGTACCGACCGGCACTTTTATGATCAGGTCTTCGCCATTCTTACCATAACGTTTTTTCTTCATGCCATCCTGACCATTTTCGGCTTCGTATTTTCTTTTATAACGAAAATCCATCAGTGTGCGCATATTTTCATCTGCCTCAAAGATGACATCTCCGCCTTTGCCGCCGTCTCCGCCATCCGGTCCGCCTTCTGGAACAAAAGGTTCTCTTCGAAATGATACCGCTCCATTGCCGCCCTTGCCGGATCTTATAAATATTTTCGCTCTATCTACAAACATGCGTCCTCCTCTCCAGGTCCCGTTCCCTGCATTCCTGTTTCATAAAATGTGAGAGAAAAAAGAAAGCCCCTATAAAATAGGGGCTCAGAATTATCGGTTACGCTTCTTTCGGATATACACTTACTTGCTTTCTAGTCTTGTCATATCTTTCGAACTTAACAGCTCCGTCAACCTTCGCAAATAAAGTATCATCCCCGCCGATTCCAACATTGTTACCTGGGTGGAACTTTGTTCCTCTCTGTCTTACCAGAATGCTGCCGGCACTTACGAACTGACCGTCACCTGTCTTCACGCCTAAACGTTTCGACTCACTATCACGACCGTTCTTCGAGCTACCTACACCTTTTTTACTTGCCATCGACCAGACACCTCCTCGCTATATCAAAATAAAAATACTTTCTTGTTTGTTGCTTACTTTAAAGCAGCTTCGATCGTTTCGATCATTACTGCGTTCGTAGCCTTTTCGTTGATCTCGATGTTGTTTTCTTTCGCGAACTCGATCAGTTCAGCCTTCTTCATCGATTTCAGAGACGGCTTCTTAACAGCCTTCTTCTCTTCTACAGGAGCTTCTTCCTTAGCAGCTGCTGCCGGTGCAGCTTTTCCTGCGATGGAAGTGATTTCAACTAAAGTATATGGCTGTCTGTGACCCTGTTTCTTTCTGTAGTCTTTCTTAGCCTTGTACTTGAAGATGATAACCTTCTTGCCCTTGCCAGTTTCAATAGCATTTCCTTCAACAGTAACTCCGTCTACATAAGGTGCTCCTACTTTGATATCAGCTCCGTCACCTACTACGAGAACCTTGTCGAATACAACTTTTGCTCCGTCTTCAACTCCCAGTTTTTCAACTGCGATCTGGTCTCCGTTTTCAACTCTGTACTGTTTTCCACCTGTTTCAATAATTGCGTACATTGTAAGTCTTTACCTCCTCTATCCAGTCTCGCCTATCGAGGTACGATCTCCTGCTGAGCTCGTTTCATAACCTTGTTCGTGCGGCTTACATTCATATATGATACTACATTTCAAGAGGCTTGTAAAGTGTATTTTTCAATCATTTCGCGTTCGGTCAAATTGGCCATGATTTCCATCCGCAGCATTTATTCAATAATTACGCCATCTTCATCAATGAAGATTTCACCATCATCAATTCCCGGGATATCTGCAGCTTCATCATCATTCTTTTTTTCATCTTTTTGTTTCAAGGAATCGAGCAAAAGCTGCTCTACCTGTTCGAAGATTTCCGGGTTGTCTTCCATGTATTTCTTGACGTTTTCTCTTCCCTGTCCGATCCGGTTGCCATCAAAGCTGTACCAGGAGCCGGCTTTGTCAATGACCTTAGCTTCCACTGCACAATCGATCACATCACCAGTTTTGGAAATTCCTTTGCCGTACATGATATCGAATTCCGCCTGTTTAAAAGGAGGGGCTACCTTATTCTTGACGATTTTGACCTTCGTTCTGTTCCCTAATACAGTATCCCCGGACTTGATGCTTTCGATTCGTCTAACATCCAGACGCATGGATGAGAAAAATTTTAACGCCCGTCCGCCGGTTGTAGTCTCACTGCTACCATACATGACACCAATTTTCTCACGCAGCTGATTGATAAAAATAATAGTGGTATTCGTCTTGTTGATGATACCTGCCAGCTTACGCAGTGCCTGTGACATAAGTCTTGCCTGCAAACCTACCGCACTGTCTCCCATAGCACCTTCGATTTCGTGCTTCGGAACCAGTGCCGCTACCGAGTCTACCACCACCAGATCGATGGCGCCGCTGCGAACCAGCATTTCTGCAATTTCCAGAGCCTGTTCGCCGTAATCCGGCTGAGATACCAGCAGTTCATCCACGTCAACGCCCAGATTTCTGGCGTATTCCGGATCCAGTGCATGCTCTGCATCGATGAAAGCAGCCCTGCCACCGGTCTTCTGAACTTCTGCGATCACATGCAGCGTCAGCGTTGTTTTACCAGAAGATTCCGGTCCGAACACCTCGATGATACGACCTCTGGGAACACCACCGATCCCGGTTGCAAGATCCAGACTCATAGATCCTGTCGAAATCGCCTCGATGTTCATCATCGGATTATCATCACCGAGTTTCATAACAGCGCCCTTGCCAAATTGTTTCTGGATCTGTGCCAGCGCTTCACTTAATGCTTTCTCTCTATCTTCACTCGTATTGATCGTCTTCGCTTCTTTTTTCTTAGTCGCCATTTCTAACCTCCAAATAGTGAACGTCTGTTCTTTTTTATAATACCCTATTCTTCCCGAAAGGTCAATACCAAATCCGAGAAAAGCCGGTTCTCTTCTATTACTTTTTTCCGGAATACAGCTATGGGGCAGACTAGCTGTAACATCATCCGCCTCTTCGCTGTATTTCCTGTCAACCCCGCCTGCGACGTCCGAGGTATCCATATATTACCACAGCATGCAGCATCTGTCAACCATTTTCTTCCACAACTTTTCGATTCCTCTCCATTCAAAACAAAACGACCCGCACTGTCCTGGCTTTCAAACAGTGCGGGTCTCATCACAACGATATCACTATCATATATTTCTATAGATCACATTCAGCATGCACAGCAGTGTATAATGACGGTTCCAGCTGCGATTGACGTTTCTCATCTGGATCTTCTTGCAAATCTTTTTGTCACCATATGAGAAACCAATGTAAACAAGACCGACCGGCTTTTCCTCCGAGCCACCGCCTGGTCCTGCGATCCCTGTCACAGAAATGCAGACGTCACTGCCACTGACACGCTTCAGGCCTTCCACCATTTCCAGCGCCGTCTCTTCGCTGACCGCACCGAACTTTTCCAAAGTCCCGGCACTGACACCCAGTTCCTCCATCTTGGCCTGATTGCTGTAAGTCACCAGACCCCGGTCAAAACACTGTGAGATTCCCGGAATATCCGTCATTGTCGACGCAAACATACCGCCGGTACAGGATTCCGCGCTGGACAGCGTCAAACCCTGCTCCATCAGCCTGTCGCCTACCACCTGTACCAGTTCTTCATCATCACAGCTGTAAATATAATGACCAACGCGCTCTTTGACCTTCTCAAGCATTTCGTCTACAGCATGTTCCGCCTCTTCTTCCGTAGCACGCTTGGATGCGATCCGAAGGGAGCACTCCCCTTCTTTTGCATAAGTAGCAAGCGTTGGATCCGTCTGGTTGTCGATCAGGTCCAGAAGCTGTGTCTCCAGCATGGATTCACCAATGCCGAAGAATCTGATCTGGCGATAATACAATGCCCCGTCGATCATGCTTTGCAGAAACGGAACCACGCTCTTTTGAAACATACGCTTCATCTCCCGCGGAGGTCCCGGCATGCAGATAATATATTTCCCGTCTTTTTCTAATGCAAACCCCGGTGCTGTCCCCGCATCATTGTGAAATACCGTGGCACGGGACGGCATGATCGCCTGTTTCTTGTTATTCTCCGTCATTTCCCTTCCCAGGGTCTTAAAGTATTTTGTGATTTCCTCCAGAACATCATCCATCATCACAAGTGTATCATCGAGTGCTTTGCAGGCCACTTCCTTTGTCAGATCATCCTGAGTCGGCCCCAGCCCTCCGGTAGTCAGGATAAGATCACAATCCTGAAATGCCAGATCGATCATCTCTTCTACGCGCTTTGGGTTGTCACCAACCGTATAGTGATACATCACATCAAACCCCAGCATATTCATCTGCTGTGACAGATACACCGTATTGGTGTTGACGATCTGCCCGAATAAAATCTCAGTTCCCACGCTTAAAATCGCAGTCTTCATACTTGTTTCGCCTTCTTCCTAATGAAATGATATGTAAAGCCTACATGGAAAACAGTTGCTTGTTTTTCACGATATATTCCGTTCCAGACACTACTGTCATCACCAGTGCGATCCACAGGAAAATCGTATCCATCGGCAGATTGAAGCTGAGCAGGCTGAACGGCCAGTTATTGAGCAGCAGCAGCGGGATAGCGATCATCTGCGTGATCGTCTTGATCTTTCCTGTCGTGCCCGCCGCAATTACGATTCCCTGTGCTGCAGCCACCTGACGCATTCCTGTAATAATAAACTCTCGTCCTAAAATAATGATGACCATCCAGCCTGGCACGTCCCCTATCTGCGCCAGGCAGATCAGTGCTGACATGACCAGCAGCTTGTCCGCCAGAGGATCCATCAGCTTGCCAAAATTCGTCACCAGATTATACTTGCGGGCGATCTTACCATCCAGCATATCAGTAATGGCGGCCAGAATGAAAATCACCGTCGCAACGTAGCGGTATCCCATCAGAAATACAACAATAAATACTGGGATCGCGAAGATCCGTCCCATGGTCAGTTTATTAGGTAAATTCATATTACTCCTCCATTCTTCCCACAATATCATAATCGAATGCATCCGTGATCACGACCCTCACCAGATCTCCCGGCACGAGTTCCTGCTCCGCCTGAAAGATCACTGTATTATCGATCTCCGGTGCATCGTACTGTGTTCTTCCTATATAAGCACCTTCTTCATCCTGTCCGTCCACCAGGACCTCGAAAATGCGTCCCACTTTTTCCTCGTTGACTTCTCGGGAAATATCCATCTGCCTGCGCATGATGCTGTCCGCCCGGGCCTGCTTGATCTCTTCATCGATCTGGTTTTCCATGTCTCCGGCAACCGTACCTTCCTCCCTGGAATAAGCAAATACACCCAGACGTTCAAACTTCTGACTTTCCACGAAGTCTACCAGCTCGTCGAAGTCTTCCTCCCCCTCTCCCGGGAATCCCGTGATCAGCGTCGTCCGAATGTGGATATCCGGAATAGCTTTTTTCAGTCTGCAAAGAGTATCCTTAATGCTTTCCGTCGTCGAATGACGGTTCATGCTACTCAGCACATGATCCGAAATATGCTGCAATGGAATATCGATATAATGACAGATTTTTTCTTCCGAAGCCATCACTTCTATCAGTTCGTCCGTGATTTTATCCTCATAACAATACATCAGTCGGATCCATCGCAGGCCTTCGATCCTGCAAAGCTTCCGCAGCAGCTTAGCCAGCATAAGTTCTCCGTAAAGATCTCTGCCGTACTCCGTCACATCCTGAGCGATAAGGATCACTTCCCTGCAGCCCTTGGACGCCAGTTCTTCCGCTTCCTGCAAAATATTTTCCATCGGTCTGCTGCGGTATTTCCCGCGGATCTGCGGGATCACGCAGTAAGCACAGCAATTATTGCATCCCTCTGCGATCCGAAGTGTCGCAGTGTACGGGTTTGCCTCCGTTTTTCTCTCGGAAAATTCCATGAATTTTTCTGGCTGGCAACTAAACAATTTTTGCCTTTGCCCCCGTTTGAAATTCTTCACGATCTGAGGCAGTTTCTCATAGTCGTTGACTCCAAGGAAAATATCCACTTCCGGCATTTCATCGAACAGTTCACTTCCGTATCTCTGTGACAGACATCCCGATACGATCAGTATCTTCTTTTCGGCATCCGTCTCTTCTGCTGCCGCCTGATCATCTTCTTCCTCAATAAAATCCGCCATTTCAAAGATCTTGTCGATGGACTCTTTCTTGGCGTCGTTGATAAATCCGCAAGTGTTGACCAAAATGGCATCCGCCTGTGCCGGATCATCTGTCATATTCATGCCGGAGCGTTCCCAGATCCCGGCGATCCCCTCTGAATCGTTGAAATTCTTCGGGCATCCTAATGTTTCTATATACAACTTCATCGTTCTAAATCCTCTGTACTCTCTTTCATGTTCTGCAGATCCGCCTCGGAAATCAACACCTGTCTCGGTCTGCTTCCGTCTGCCGGTCCGATGATCTGTCGTTCTTCCATCATGTCGATGATCCGCGCCGCCCGGTTGTAGCCTATGCGGAATCTGCGCTGCAGCATTGACACAGAGGCCTGCTGTGCCTGCACCACCACTTCTATCGCCTCAGGCAAGAATTCATCTTCCTGGTCTCTGTCGTTTCCACCTGCACCCGAAGTGTGCACACGCTCGATGGAATCCAGCACATTGCTGGAATACTCTGTATCCTCCACCTGAGCCTTTACAAAGTCGATCACGTTCTTTACTTCCTCGTCTGAGATAAACGGCCCCTGAATCCGCTTCGGCTTGCCGCTTCCCAGCGGATTGAAAAGCATGTCGCCCTTTCCTACCAGTTTTTCCGCTCCTGACATGTCAAGGATCGTCATAGAATCATGATGAGAGGAAACAGCGAAAGCGATCCGCGACGGGATATTGGCCTTGATCAGGCCTGTTACAACATCTGTGGAAGGCCTCTGGGTCGCAACGATCAGATGCATCCCGGCTGCTCTTGCCTTTTGTGCCAGACGACAGATCGATTCTTCCACCTGCGATTTGGCGACCATCATCAGGTCAGCCAGCTCGTCGATTATGATGACGATCTGCGCCATCACCAGATCCTCATCGCCCCGCTCCTTTATTACTTTATTATAGCTTGCCATTTCCCGCACGCCTTCTTCTGCAAATCTCCGGTACCGGTCATCCATCTCTGCCACCGCCCAGTTGAGAGCAGCTGCAGCCTTGGTCGGCTCTGTCACCACCGGTATCAGCATATGCGGGATCCCGTTATAGTTGGAAAGTTCCACCACTTTCGGGTCGATCAGAACCAGCTTGACTTCCTCCGGCGTCGCTTTATATAAAATGCTGGTAATGATGCTGTTGACACAAACGCTCTTTCCCGATCCGGTAGATCCTGCAATCAAAAGGTGGGGCATGGTTTTCAGATCTGCCACGATAGCGTTTCCTTCAATATCCTTGCCCACTGCAAAACTGATCTTGGATCTGGCCTTGCGGAATGCCGGAGTATCTATGATATCCCGGATCATTACCATGCTGTTCTTTTCGTTCTCGATTTCGATCCCCACGGCAGGTTTGCCAGGTATCGGCGCCTCGATACGGATGCTGCGAGCTTCCATATTCAATGCGATATCATTGGCCAGATTAGTGATCCCGCTAACTTTTACTCCTACGTTAGGGTGCACTTCATAGCGGGTTACCGTAGGACCCTGGGTCACATTGGTGACCTCCGCATCTATATTGAAACTGTGAAGAGTATCCTCCAGCTTCGCTGCTTTTCGCCTCAGGTCGCTCTCACTGTCCATGCTCTGCCCGCTTCCGGCAGGGCTTTTATGGAGCAGATCGATCGGCGGGAATTCGTAAGTTCCCGATGTCGGCACAGATACATTAAAATCTTCTTCCTGCAAAGTGCTCTTCGCAGCTTCGGCCTTCGACAGCTTCGCTTCTGTCGACTTCGGCGAAAATCCACCGATGATCACCGGCGTATTGCGGAATTTCTTCACTTCTTCCGAAGCTCTTTTCAAATCGTCCGCAGCTGCAGCGACGCCTGCCGCCGATACTGCGTCATCCGGATCAAGCACAGGTTCCGCTGCCGGTTCATCCTTGTGAGAATCATAAAACATATCATCATAAGCAGAGGCTCCGTTTTTCGGTTTGTTTCCTTCACTCATGTAGCCCAGGATCTTTTTCTGCCCTGCGCTCAATCGTCCCTTTTCTGTACTCCGATCTCCAAGAGTTTCTGCATCGTGAAGTTCCATTTCCATCTGCTGCATGCTGATCCGCTTTTTCATCTCCCGTTCTTTCAGCTTGGCTTCTCTGTGCTGAGCCATCTTTTCCTGCCGGAGCTTCAATTCCTCCAGGAATCTGGAGACCGGGGTGTTCATTACAAGAAGAAGACAGATCACAATGATCACGATGGACATTATATAAAGTCCCGGGATCCCGATAAGCTGTACGATCAGACCGCCTGCAGTCATCCCGAAGGCGCCGCCATCGTCCAGCACGATCCCATTGCTGTAATGAAATGCAATGTCCCCCAATCCATACCGTAATGCCTTGGGATCCAGAAATCTAGCCGAATTGATCAGTGAAAGCGTCAGGAATATGATTATAAGCAGTATGACAGACTTGACCCCTGTCCCGATGGTTTTTTTTGCAAAAAGCAGCACGCCGTATAAGATGAAATAATACGGCAAAAAATAGGCTGCAAATCCGAAGCATCCCTTAAAAAACTCCGAAAGGACCCGTCCCAGCTCCCCTGCAGCCGATGTCTGCAGCGCTATCACCAGGAAGATCCCCACTGCGATCACGATGATCGCTATGATTTCATCGCGGATCCTGTGATCTCCCCCTGGCTGCTGCTTTGCGACAGTCTCCTGGGCAGCGCCCTTTGCAGACCGCCCTTTAGAACCTGCAGTGCGCCTGTTATTATCCTTCGAAGATGCTTTTTTCGTTGTTTTCGCATTTTTTCTGCTTCTTGCAGCCATACTACAACTACCTTTCTACGCAAACATCAGCGCATAGCCGATCACGAAAATAGCTAACGCCCATACATAAATGGTAAATCCCGTAAGTTTCTTGTTGGAAACCAGCTTGATCATTGCCTTGATAGCAAACAGTCCAGACAATGCCGCTACGACTACACCGGCGATGACCGGTCCGATCTGCGCGATGGACATGCCAGTTTTGAAAGCATCTGGTGCTTCCACGATCACTGATCCTAAAATCGAAGGGATAGAGATTAAGAATGCAAACTTCACTGCAAATTCACGGTTCAGACCAGAAATCAGACCACCAAATAAAGTTGAACCGGAACGTGAAATTCCAGGGCAGATAGCAACGCCCTGCATCAGTCCAACGAACAGTGCATGACGGAACTTCATTTCCTTTACACCCTTATTGTTTTTACCCATCTTCTCGGCAATCAGCAGGATCGCGCCGGTTATGACCAGACCGGTGCCGATCGCGATCAGGGATAAGTAAAGAGATGCAAACAGATCATTGAACACCAGACCGATGATCGCCGTCGGTATGGTCGCCACGATGATCATGAATCCAAGCCGTCTGGTTGGATTGGCATTGACCCGCAGTCCCTTTCCCGTGAAAATATCTTTGATCACGGCTCCCAGTTCCTTCACTAGTTCCACAATATCGTTCCAGTATACGATGAATACCGATATCAGCGTGCCAAGATGCAGAAGAACCGCAAACGGCAGCACCTGCTCCGCATCAACACCAAAGAAATACTGCAGCAGTGCCAGATGACCAGAGCTGCTGATCGGTAGAAATTCCGAAAGCCCCTGTGCCAGGCCTAAAATGATTGCCTGCAAATACGTCATGATTAAAATCCTCCTTGCCTTTTATTCATACATAATGGATTATACCACAGCCCCATGGCAAATCCTATGTGTTTTTCCTGTGAATCTTACGTAAATCCCGAAAAAAAAGGGAAATACCTTTACATCCGCGGGCTTGCAGTAGTATAATATCCCAAGATATGACTACAGGAGGACAGTGTTATGAAAAGAAAACCCAATATTGCAGTCGTAGGTGCTACCGGCGTTGTAGGCTCTACATTCCTGAAAGTACTGGAAGAAAGAGACTTCCCGTTCGAGAACATCTACATGATGGCATCTAAAAAATCCGCAGGAAAGACACTGACATTCAAGGGAAAGGAATACACTGTCGAAGAACTGACAGAGCATTCTTTTGACAAGCCGATCGATATCGCCCTCTTCTCCGCAGGTGGATCCACCAGTGAGAAATTCGCGCCGATCGCAGCAGCCCACGGTGTTACAGTGGTTGACAACAGCAGCCAGTGGAGAATGGATAAGGAAGTTCCTCTCGTTGTTCCGGAGGTAAATCCGCAGGACATCGCATGGAACAAGGGCATCATCGCCAATCCGAACTGCTCCACCATCCAGGCTATGGTAGCTTTAAAGCCGCTGCAGGATAAATACGGCATCAAGAGAGTTGTTTACTCTACTTATCAGGCTGTATCCGGTTCAGGAGTAAAGGGTATCAACGACCTTAAAAACGGTCTTGCCGGAGATGACGAACATCTGCAGGCTTACGCTCACCCGATCGCAGGAAACTGCCTGCCGCACATCGATGTGTTCACTGACAACGGCTACACAAAAGAAGAAATGAAGATGATCAACGAAACCCACAAAATCCTGGGTGATGATGATATCAAAGTTACTGCTACTACCGTAAGAGTTCCAGTATTCGACTCTCACAGCGAATCCATCAACATCGAACTGGAGAAGCCGTTTGAACTGGAAGACGTTGTGGAACTGTTCAAGAACTCTCCGGGAATCGTGGTACAGGATGATGTAGCGCACAATGTATATCCTCTGGCAAGAGATGCTGCCGGAACAGATGCTGTTTACATCGGACGTATCAGAAGAGACTTCTCCGTGGATAACGGACTCAATATCTGGGTCGTTGCGGACAACATCCGTAAAGGTGCTGCTACCAACGCCATCCAGATCGCAGAAAAACTGGTTGCTGAAATGGACGACTAGCAGATCTGCCTTAAACAACTATATATGAATTTCGCAAGTGCTATAAATTTCCAGGCTTTTGAATCATAAACCTGAGTTTGTAGCACTTCTTTTTTGGGCCTCTTTCCCTGCATAAAAGCCCTGATCAGCTCTGAAAAAGAAGAAAAAAATACATACTTAAGAAAAAGTACGTACTTGCGTTTCACGTAAATTATTATATAATTTGAAAGAGAACAAGAACGAAACAAGACATCATACGAGGAGGTACACTTATGGTTGTATGGCCAATACTCAGTTCCCTTATCATGATTTTTATTTTGATCGTCCCGGGAGTCTTCTTTAAAAAGAAAAATATTCTCACAGAAGATCAGAACGGTGCGATCAACAGCATCGTCGTCAATCTCACCTGGCCCTGCCTGGTCATCGATGCGATGCAGATGAAGTTCAGTCTGCAGGTCCTCAAAGACAGCGCCTACATACTGGTGGTCTGCCTGCTGATCCTGGCAATCATCTTCGCTATCAGCTTCCCTGTCGCCAAGCTGATCAAGCTGCCTAAAACCAAGCAGTACCTGACTGTATTCATGCTGCTGTTCGGCAACACCGGATTCATCGGGATTCCGGTCATCAAAGCCCTCTACGGCACCGACGCTGTATTTTATGCCGCCATCGTGGAGCTGATCAACGACATCCTGATCTTCACCGTAGGGATATTACTGATCCAGCTTTCCGCAGGCGCAAACCTTAAAGTAGGATTCAAACAGTTTATCAATCCCGGACTCATCGGCGTTATCATCGGTCTGGTTCTATTCCTGCTGAACATCCAGCTGCCGAACCTGATCGGCGGCTCCATAGAAATGATCGGTAACGCCACCACACCTCTGACCATGTTCTGCATCGGCTTTCAGATCGGAGGACTTAAATTCAAAGAAATCGCAGGAGACTTCCAGGTCTATGCTATCTGCTTTGTTAAGCTGCTGATCGTTCCGGTACTGACACTTCTTGTGGTCAAACTGTGGGCAGGAGACTTCTCCATGCTGGAAAAAGTACTCATCATCGGTTTTGCTATGCCGGTAGGTGCCGTAGCATCCATCTTCAGCCAGCAATATAAAGGCGAAGCTGCCTTTGCAACCAAGAGCGTGCTCCTCTCCACCGTGCTGTCGCTGATCACGATCCCGATCTTCGCCATCATCATGGAGTTGTAAAGAGACCGTCTAAAATCGAACGCAGATAAAATCTCTCAAAGATCTTCTCTTACTCACCCTTCGGGATTTCTTCTCCGCGATTGGTGACCGTAAGGAAGATCTTTTTATTTCCTTAATGACACGATATTTTTCAAATTCAGTTTCAGCTTTCGCCTTAGCAATCTCTGTTGTGATTTTGTCTGCATCCTGAAGAATTTCTCTGTCATCTGCTGAACGCATTTCCTGCTCACTCAAATAATTCTTTGCATCGCTCACATCACTTTTTACGATCTTGCCTTCCGGTGTAAGCACAAATCCACCATTTTTCAGACGTTCATCATCCATGACCCATCCTTTGATGGTGTAGTCCTTTGCAATCTGATTCACCCATTACGGAACTGTACCGCACACTCGGAGTTTACCTTAAAGCCTACAGCAATGATCATCTCCAGAGAATAATGGTTTGTGCTGTAGCTTTTTCCATCAGCAGCAGTTATCCGAAATTTTCGGATAACTGAATCCTCCTGCAATTCACTATCACTAAATATTTTTTTGACATGATAATTTATGGTCCGAACATCTACATCGTACAATGTGGCCATCTTTTTTTGTGTCAGCCATACATTCCGTGTGGCTCGTCTGGATAGGCTGAATGTCTTTGCCGATTTTACGAGCAAGGGAACATATCCACAGCCTTTTCCATGCTTTAGCCGTTTGTGGGAACATATCCACAAAACTGGAATTTACACTTTAACCTGTATAAGCATCGTCTGCTGTATTTTTGAAATTTTGTTTTTCCAACCATTGTTTTTCTTCTTCAGTTTCAGGAATATCAATTCTCTCAATTTTGAAGATAACAGGTCTTGTACCGTCATTGCAACAGGCAATCATCATTCTCTCATCGTTTGTCCACTTATGCATAATTGAGCCGCCCTGCAAAGCAGTATAAACATATCTGCTAATAGAATCCCATGCTTCTCCACAGAACTTCCCATTCATCAGATGGTAGAAATCATCACGCTCACTTGTTCTTTTAAGAAGAAAAGTATCTCCCACCTTGAAGCAAGGACATGAACCAGATTTTGGATTTGCAAGATATTTTTCTTGTAAATCAGGAAACACTTTTGTTTCTAATACTGTTATTCTACATTCATGTTGCATATTATCAACTCCTCGTCAAATTCAAAGCTTCGCGTGCTTTGTAATCACTTTACTCTGCACCATTAAGATAGTTTATACCCTGTGATAATCCAAAGTGATTTTATTTATCACATCCGGTTTGCAGTTTCCATCAAACACATACAAATCATCCATACCAACGGTATCACGGACAAGTTCTGATAAATCTGTGCCTTCATAGTCGAAATCAGCACACAGAGAACCTCTGAATCGATATGCGACACCATCGGTATTGGTCAGTTCCATGACCCAATCGCCAATATCCGTAGCAAAAATTTCTGTATATTCATTGCCGAAGTAAGCTGCCATTGCTCCAAACAATTTGTCTACCGCCAACTTATCAATTTTGAAGTTCTTACTTCTGGCTTTCTCGTATCGTTCTCTGCCACGACCAAAAATATATCCCGAAAACCAAACACGACCTTCACTATTGATGGTCAGATGCTGTTCCACCTCTTCATCCGGCTCCGGCATAGGACCATAGCAGATATTATTTGATACGATACGCATCTTCTTTAGTGTGCCTTGAAATATAAAAGGGTTCTCCCCGGACAACAATGCCAGCCTACTTAATGCCAGAATAAACCATGCACGGTTTTCCGGCTCCAAGATTTCTGCACCTGTATATGCCCAATGATTGAAATAGCGCCATTGGGAATAGATTGCAGAACCAAGCAAGGGAATATCGGTCACATCATCGATAATCCTATCCAAAGCCTCATGGTTGTTTGCTGCATTGCCGTATTTCTCTGAAAAGGCATGACCACAGTCCATCTCGAAACCAAGAGCATCACAATCGTCAGCCATATAGTGGTCAACGAGTTCTATGTAGTTGATGTTCTGGTCTCTGAACTTAGCGCACCATTTCACAGCGAAATCGTGTATCTGTTTCATATCAGCCACTGTGGTATACCTCCCATTCTTTATTTTCGTGGTATCGTATTTACTCCTCGCCAGGAACTGTTCCTGCTAATTCAACATATTCCTTTAATTTCTTCTGCAACAGTTTCTTATCAATCAACTTCAGATTGTATTCAGAAACCATCGTTGGGGAGAGACTGCGGCTGAGTGCAAATTCTACAACCTCATCATCCTTGCTTGCACAAAGGATAACGCCAACGCTCGGATTTTCGTTTTCCTTTTTTACTTCTCGGTCAAGCGCCTCCAGATAGAGGTTTATCTTGCCAACATACTCTGGCTTGAACTCTCCGATTTTCAATTCAAATGCCACAAGGCAGGAAAGTCCTCTGTGGTAAAACAGCAAATCGATATAATAGTCATGTTTTCCGACCTGCACACGATACTCTTCTCCGATAAAAGTGAAGTCCTTACCGATTTCAAGAATAAAATCTTTCAGATTTCGTATAATAGACTTCTGTAAATCACGCTCAGAAACCGTTTCCGGCACATCAAGAAAATCAAGCACATAATTATCAAGAAAAATATTTCCAGTTGCTCTTCTTGATTCTTCAATGGCAGGTGTCAATAGTTTCTGCGATAGCATATATCTTTCGTAGTAACCGCTGTCAATCTGTCGTTCCAGTTCTCTTTTGGAAAGACGCTCTTTAATGCACATATTCATATAAAATATGCGTTCGTCCATGCTCTTACACGCAGACATAATTTTAAGATGGTTCGTCCAACTCAATTGTGTCACCAGTGGTGACACTTTTTCGTTGTCCTTATAAAGTTCATAAAATTGCTTCATTCGATAAAGACCACGGCGGTTAAATCCTTTCAGATCAGGATAATTCTCAGCAAAAAAATCCGCAAGTTTCTGTATAAACGCATCACCGTATTCAGCGTTTTCAGACTGTTTGCTAATGTATTCGCCTATATCACGATACATTAAAATCAATTCCTCATTCACTTTCCGGTATGCACGTTCTTTGGCAGACTCGATTATATCTACAATTTTTTCAAATTGCTCACCGTAGGGTATTAAATCACTCATAACATGATTCCTTTCCAAATAATCACTATTTTTTAGGATTTACCTTTCCTTTTGTAACAATCACAACCGCAAAACTGGCAACTGCTCCTGCAACCCCGGCAGCCGCTTTCAACCCATTCTTTACACCCTGTACCTGTGCATTTCTGCAGGATTCACACTTCTTATGTTTATATCCTTCTGGAAGTGGTTTTTGACACTTCTTACATACCTTATTCTCCATTGTCTTCTCCTTCTAACAGCGGCACATTCTCTACACAAGGAAGTGCCTGTATTTTTTGCTTAATATCGGGCAACGTTTTAGACCAGTAATTCTCCGGTGCAGGGTCTATCAAATCCAATCTTTGTACTAAGCCTTCCGTTGACAAATATGCACTCTGTAAATATCCCGCATAATATTGGAGACTCTGACGTGCTGCCGCACTTTCACCCAATTCCTGATATGCCATAGCCTCTGCCAACGAAACCATATTCACAGCGGATAAGCTTTCGCGGATTTCATTCATTCGCAGACTTATCTTTTCCGGGTTAGCACCAGATATTAGCTTGCCCCAAAATGATTCCGGCTGTTCTTTTATAAAGGTCAAATTAGCATTTTGACTTTGCATCAGCAAATTTCGACTATCTTCCGCATCGGAGGTAATCCTCAAAAGAGCCATTGCCTTTAATTCCGGATTTTTAATCTGCATGGCTTGTAACAGCTTTTGCTGACAACTATAGGCCATTGCAAGTCTGTCAAATTCCTGACCCTGTCTTACTTCTTCGATGGCTAACTGAACCGTGTGGATTTCTTCTGCAATTTGAGCCATCTGCATCTGTGTTGCGTAACTGGTCATTGCTTCTGATAATGCCGGAGACAGGTCAACGCTCTTCAGTGAAATCGTTGATACAATTTTATTTGTTTTCGGGTTAACAAGATTAGCCATGAGTGTGCCGTCTTTTTTTGTCATGAGTTTTAAGGCACCGTTGGCAATCTGTGTCTTCTGCTCATCCGTCAAAATAGCTTGGAATGCCTGTTCTGGAATGCTTGCTTTTACCATATCGATAAAGGCGGGTGCAGTATATAACATTTCCTCGATTTTCTTAAACGCTTTTTTCGCACCCTTCAGTAGCGGTTTCGCCACTTCTGGCATATTCGAAAAATGCTCAACCACTTCATAACTATAGTCTTCAGCATCAATTACTTCTATATCATCTGGCGAGATATAAATTGTTCCTTCCATAAAGGTTCGTCCCTTTCTGTTGTTCTCTATAACAACACTTGTGAATTTTGCGAAGAAAATATCTCGCAAATAAGAACTTATCCCTCACGTTTCACATAGGTCAATTCAATATCGTACCCAAGAGCCTCAAGCATCTGCACAAAGGTCTTATTTACTACGCCATCTTTCTTTTTGATGATGCGGTTTACATACTGACCTGTTGTTCCGATTGTTTCAGCAAGCTGTGCCTGCGTGGTTTCATTCTCTATGCACTTTACTTTTACATCTACTTCTATATTGTTTCTAATCATACATTTGCCACTCCTATTCGTAAGGCTCATTAGTTCTAACACAAATAAGACAATTTATTATACCACATAATTCTCCAAATTACAATATATCCACATAAACTGCTTATGAACTTTTTGTAACAGAAAACACCCTGCATTTCTGCAAGGTGCTATCTATAGGGAATATTCGCTTATCTTTTTACATCTACACTTGTGGTGGATTTGAACGCCACTGTGACCTTTTCTTCGTAGCCCGTTATTTTCTCTATCAGCCTGCGAACCAACTGCTCATCGTATTCGGTGATTTCCTGGGTCTGTTCCGAAAGGAACTGCTGCATCTCACTGATTCGCTGTTTCATTCCTTCACGTTCGGCATTGTCCACCAATGAAGTGCTATACTAACGTTGTAACAGTAGTGGCTAATAAGATATAATAAATCCAGTAGAGAAAAGAGGTAATTATCATGCCACAAAGTTACACACCTGAATTTAAGAAAAAAATAGTACGTCTTCATGAAGAAGAAGGTCGTACCTACAAAAGCATCACCGCTGAGTATGGGGTATCGAAAGCCAGCATTTCTAAGTGGTGTAGCGAGTTTAGTAAAGAATGCCTGTCAAGCCCGGAAGCCAAAGAAGATTATGACAACATGAAGGAGATGCTCAGACTCAAAAGAGAAAACGAAGAACTTCGTAAGGAAAATCTTTTCTTAAAAAAAGCGGCGGCATTCTTTGCAAAGGAAATCGATTAGAGGCTTATCGATTCATTGAATAATATCATAATGAATTTGGCATTCGCTGGCTGCTTAGACGACTGGGTATATGCCCAAATGCTTATTACAACTACCGGAAACACCGGAAGGCGGATTATTGTACCCTTAAAGCAGAAGTCCAAGCACAGATTCAGGAAATATATCATTCGCACAATGGAGTTGACGGCTATCGGAGTATGAAAGTCTATCTGGAGCGTAAAGGTTATTCTTACAGTAATACAACTGTTCATAAATATATGAACACAGAGCTTGGTCTCCGTTCGGTTGTCCGTCCCAAAAAGCCGGGATATGAGTATGGAAAACCGCATAAGGTATTCGATAATAAACTGAAACAAAATTTCACAGCAGATGAAATCAATCGAAAATGGTGCACGGATTTCACCTATCTGTTCCTTGCAAATCATGAAGTACGCTATAACTGCACTATTATAGATTTGCATGACCGGAGTGTGATTGCCAGCATAACAGATCGTAACATTACCAGTGATCTTGCGATCCGGACGCTCCGAAAAGCGCTGGAATCTCAGGTAACAGTCAAAGATGGCCTTATCTTACATTCTGACCAGGCTCACAGTATACATCCAAAGCATTTACCGAATTCTGCGAATCGGTAAATGTGACACAGAGCATGAGCAAAGCAGGATATCCGTACGACAATGCGCCGATGGAGCGTTACTTCAATACCTTGAAGAATGAATGCACAAATTTGTATGAGTTTACAACAGAGGAAACACTCTATCAAAAGGTAGAAGAATTTGCATACGTTGATTATAATCATGTTCGTCCACACAGTTATAATGGTTATCGAACCCCATATGAAGCAAGGACTGCAGCATAAATTGATAAGCACTATTTTTTAGCCACAAGTGTTACAAAAAAGCTTGACCACAACACAATGACTCAAAGTCTGCATGGCGAACATCAGTATATCCCTGGCGATAGCCTGCACAGCATTCTCCGTAAACTTGGGACCGTAGCTTTCCAAACGCTCCCACTTCTTTGTAGCACCCACACCTTCATAGGTGACTGCCTCACCACCGAATTTGTTTTCTCCCATTCGTGGTTTTACATATGCAAGCTGTCTGCCGGACGGAAGGGTCAGAAACAGGAATCCGCTTTGATAATGAAACTTCAAACCGTGTGTTTCCATAGCAGTCTTCTGTTTTACGCAAGTCTTTACAGCACGGTCGATATCCCACCACAGCCTGGTTATCATGGGATTGGCATTCCTCCACGCAGACACAAGAGGCTGAAGTTCCTCTTCCGCAATGCCCATCTCCAAGGCTCCCATAACTTTTAAAGCACCGACCGAACCGCCGTAACCAAGAGCAAGTTCTGCGATTTTGCCCTTTTGACGGAGGTGTCCGTTCACACCGTGCTTTTCTACCGGAACACCAAACATCTGACTGGCACTGCTGCAATAAATGTCTTTGCCTTCCTCAAACACTTTAATTCTCCACTGCTCGCCTGCCAGCCAGGCAAGAACCCTCGCCTCAATCGCTGAAAAGTCTGCCACAATAAATTTTCTTCCCTTTTGTGGCACGAAGTCAGTACGGATTAGCTGTGATAGTGTATCGGGAATATCTTCATATAAAAGTTCCAGTGCATCGTAATTCCCACTGCGCACAAGGCCACGTGCCTCTGCCAGATCTTCCATATGGTTCTGTGGCAGGTTCTGTAACTGAATCAGCCTTCCTGCGAATCTTCCGGTGCGATTGGCGCCATAAAACATGAACATACCCCTCGCACGGTTGTCCTTACACACGGCATTTTCCATCGCTGTATATTTTTTTACACTGCTCTTGGCGAGCTGCTGACGGAGGGACAGTACATCGGTAAGTTCCCGTGGTGCTGTTTTGATTGCCGCCGTCACTTCCTTTTTACCAAGGCTGTCCATCTCCAAACCATTATCAGCAAGCCAGGACTTCATCTGCTGCACGGAGTTTGGATTGTCGAGATTTGTCATATCCTGCATTCTGGCGGTCAGATGTTCACGCCTCTTACCGTCGATTTCGATTGCCTCTTTTACAAGCACCATATCCACACCGATGCCACGGGCATTGACTTCCTCACTCAGATGATATTCCTTCCAAATCTTCTCCGATACCGGAAAGCGTGACAGCTTTGCCTGGATACCCATTTCCGTTTCCACGTCACGGAGGTTGTATGCCTTAAACTACTGCCACTTTTCCATATCATGCTCCGGCAGATTTCTTGTGCGACCACCGTTTACCTTGGTCGGCGCACAGGGAACACAGAAGTATTTGATTAAGGCTTTACCCTCGGTCAGCTTCTGTTTCTCCAAGCCAAGAACTGCACCCACACCCTCAAGAGAAAGAGGCAGACCCAGAGTTGCCGCCCAAATCATAGTGCAGTGCCAGCTTGACGGATTTAGGAAACGGGCGCACTCCTGCGACAAAGGATGGTTGTCATGGAACGGGTCGAGGCCTATACCCATATCCGATAAATATCGGGACAGGCAGACCCTTTCAAAAGTTGCGTTATACGCCGTTTTTATAACAGAATCGTCGGTCAGTGCATCAATAACCTCTGCAGGGATGCTCTCCCCACAGGCAAGGTCAACCACCTGCACAGAACCGCCGTCCACGGCATAACCGAACAGTAATATTTCAAAATCCTCGCTCTCTGCATATTTGTAAACACCACATTTTTGCAGATTGACCGAGGAGAAGGTTTCAATATCAATACTTAATACTTTCATAGCACATTCCTTTCTACGACAAAGGCGGCAGAAGAAAATCCTCCGCCGCCCGTCATGTTTACTCGGTCACATCTTCATTCTGTGCAGCTTTTTTCTGCTTACGCTTTTCACGGAAGGCTTTGACCTTCTTTACAATAAAGCTGATGATTTCACATACCGTCCATACGATGCCGTTGATGGCAAGACCGTAGATCAGGCAGAAAATCACAATCACATCGACCTGTTTCATAAATTCGTATAATTCGTTCATATCGTTTTACCTCGTATTTCGTAATTTTCGTTTATGGCAGACGGTGGTATTTCACACCGCCTGCCGGGGTTACCCTTATGCCAAGAAATCGTCATCCTCAACAGTGGAGAAATCATCGGTTGCGGAAGTACGGCCGCCGAGATACTCACCATCACAGATTTTCTGGATATTGCCAAGACCGCAGGCAACGCCACGATTGCCGTTACTGTTAAATGCATAGAAGTTCAAAGACACTCTCGCATAACAGCCGGAGTAGACCTCGTCACGGTCGAGGATAGGCTTAACCGCCTTGTCCACAATCTGAGGAGCCGTAGTACTGTTGGCGTTCACGAAATAATGACCCTTGTATGCATCATCATCTCTTTCAACGTCGCCATCTCTCAAAGGAAGTTTGATTGCACCCTTATTAGGTTTCTTGCCACCGAACTTGGCGATGCCTTCCTCAATCGCAGCATCCACAGCAGCGTTGATTGCGTTGATAGTTTCAGTGTCATCCTTCGGAATCAGCACGGATACGGAATATTTCTCCGCACCACCATTGATGCTGACAGGCTCCCAACCGTGGAAGTAAGAAAGACGAGTGTTCTTGCCAGTGATAACCTTAGTTCTGTTTACGTTTGCCATAATTTTAATCCTCCATAATTTCATTGAATTCGTTTTTTGCGTCTGATACGTTCATTGCCTGCCTCTTATCCGAAAGGGGAACGAGGGTAGGCTTTCCGGGTGGTTTGATAACGAGGCCGCCCAGGATTTCCTCGAATTGCTTTTTGCCCATCAGCTTCTGCATTTCTGTCAGCGTGATAAGGCTCTGACGGTAAATGTCTGTGTAGCCGTGTTCCTTGGCTGCCGCCGCCACCTCATCTTCATCGGAGAACTTACGGTTAGAACGACCTTCCACAACCTTGAACCCGCTCCACGACTTGCCGTGGTTTAGTGTCGCCTCTAAGGCATAGGCACTGATTTCGTTTGCCCACTTGGTGATATCCGATAACATTGGAAGAATGGATTCAATCTCTTCATCAGTAAATAAAGGTGATAGCTTGAATTCTTCCTCTGCAATACGGAGTTTTTCTGCTGACCTTGCACGGCACTTGACCGCTGCACGGCAGAACTGACACCACTCTCCCGGGCAATATTCGCCTTCGCCCTTGGCAGCCATCTGTGCCTTGGGTTTCAGTTCGTTTTCCGCCCAATCTTTCAAATCCTCCACGGATACCGTCCATGTCTGAACATTCTCCCTGCGGGGTTGGAAAATCGAAAGGGAAACTTCCTTGATGTCATACAGGCTTTCATAGGTACTGAGTGCTGCGATACCGTAACACTTCAGCTGCGAATTTTCCTCTGCGTCAACGAGTACACCAAGTCCGTATTTCATATCGATAATGTGGAGACTGTTATCCGAGACGATGAGGCAATCCGCCGTTCCGTATGCGCCTGGAACATAATCGGAGAGGTCAACCTTCTGCTCAATCAGCACCAAGAGGTCAGGGCAGGTCTGCTTTGCTTTTTCAAGCTGTTCTAAGACAAACTCCACATAAACATCTGAATGCTCTTCCATCTCGTCCGTATTAAACGGGTATACCGGACGCCTACTACGTCTGCGTAGTGCTTTCTTCAGCTTGTGTTCGCATAAAGCGTGAGCAGCAGTCCCTTCCTCGGCAGCATTGCTGCTCTTGTTTTCAAACTCCGTTTCCAGAACCGCACTCGGAGTGCAAGAAAGCCACCTGTGGGAACTGGAAGGGGAAAGCAGTGCGTGATTACCCATTGCCAAGCACCTCCGCATCCTTAATAAGGTCTGCATAGTGTTTCGGGTCCACATCAGACAGCTTGCTGCCACCATATTTGGTAATCAGACCCTTTACCTCGGCTGTCATACCGTTCTGCGTCTTAACCGCAAGCACGGCGCGGACATCTGCCAAAGTCGGCACCTTTTCCGCTATCTGCTTTGTGGGTTGTCCTGTTTCGACAGACTTCGACACTTCCTTGGCTTCTACGAAGATTTCCTGGCTGTCGGCAAATGCGTAAGCCACAGTTTCCAGTCCGTCTGCCAATGAGTGCATCAGCTTCACCACATCGAGGAGCAGATTAAATTTGTTAGCGTTTGTCATGGTTCTCGTCTCCTTTCAGTTCGTGAATCTCGACGGTCTGCACCGAATCACCTGGAGAGAGAACCAGAACATTGACCTGCTGACCGAAAAGAAAATCAAGTATTCTCTTGCGAATCTGCATCGTTCCGCTTCGGACTACCGGAGAAGGTGTTCCGCCGGGTTTTGCAATGTTGATACATACCTTGTGTTTAACTCCCATTGCACTTGGCTCCCTTCCGAGGAGTTTTTCTCACCCCTCTGTCCATAAGCGAAAAATGAGGGGGAATCGAACCCCCTCAAATCAACTTTTTTCAAATTTTCTTTTTCAGCGTTGCATAAATCTTGGTGAGCCTATTACGGATAGCTGCCTCGGAAACACCTTCTTCTGCTGCAATCTGTACGTTGGTCATGTTGCGATAGAACTTCTTAACCACAGTATCCTTCTGCTTGTCCGTGAGCTGTGACAAAGCAACCTTCAGCCTCTCAATTTGAAGGGAACGCTCTTCGTTTGCGATGGAAGTGAGAATCTGCTGCAGAGGATTGTAGATATCATCCTCAAGATACGGGTTGCGGTCATCCGCATCGTCACTGTCCCCATCGTGGTAACCGTCATAATGAACCGGACAGTAATATTCCTCGTGACGCTCTGCATCCACATCATCGTCATCCCAATCATGGAGCATCGTAATAAGGCTTTTGGTTACTGCCTTGCCATCTTCGCCAACCATCCCAGGAGTAATGACAATCGGCTTTCCTTCTGCTGTGTAATAAATGTAGTTGGTGCGGTTCTTTGCCGCTGTTTTGAACTTTCTCATTTAAAGTCCCTGCCTTTCTTTTCCGCCTCGAATGGGTGGCGGCAGGGACACAAAAAGAGCCGATGTGATGGTACACACCGACTCTGATACCGAAAATGGGCATGACAAAGCACGGTGGGTACATCTTTGGTCAGTCCACGGCTGTACCGTAAATTTGACTCTTGATGTATCCCGCCGCCTTAAGGTCGACCACTTCGGGCATTGGAATATTTTTTCTGACAATCTCCTTGTGTTGATTGTCAGAGACATTATAATTTTTTAAAATTTTTCATGACCAACTCGGTGAGTTGGTCGATGAATGCCCATAATATCGGTGTTTTCTGTTTTTAGGCATAAAAAAAGGACCCCTTTCGGGGTCCAAAACCAACTCAGTGAGTTATCAAAATTTATTCATTATCTTTTATTGTACTTCCTAATTCATCAACGCCTGCTCTTTTACAGATGCTATTGAAATCCTGTACGGAAATACCAGGCATATTCTCCATAATGCGAATATAGGTTTTATCTGGGTCATGGTAATAGTCCAGCTTATTCTTTGATTTTTCAAAAATCTTTTCTGTAATACGAAGACTTAATTTCATACCAACACATATAGCCATAAGGACATCCGTACCCATATTGTTGTATTTATCGTTTTTTATCTTTCCGTGATAATTTTTATGCAGTCCTGTTCTATCATTGAACACTTCCGGGTAATTCCATTTTCTGTTTTCCATCAAATACCACAAACATTGGCATAGCGTACTCGTCGGGTCTCCCAATTTTTTCATCAGTCCTATTTCTTCAGCTTCATCATAAACAGAAATATACTCTTGAAACGCATCGTAAGCTTCGTCGGGTTCGTATGCGAAATTGGTTTGATATTTCGGATGAAATGTTAATATTCGTTGGTCTATCCCTTCCACACGATGCAGAATTGAAAAACCAATCAAGTCCTTCGATACATTTCGGTATTCAGTGTACTTATATTCGCGGATATTAATAGCACATTGAGCCAGCTTTTTCTTTGCTTTTGCTGTTAAATGGAGTTCTCCTTCTTTTAATAGAACATACTGTTTCTCAGCAAGGACAAAATAGCCATCTGCATATACGAAACGGCCTCCGTCTACCCACTCTCTTAATGATGAGTCTGTGGATAGAAGTTGATAGGCTTCAAGAGGCGTTAATGCCACCAGTTCCTTGCTTCCTGTTATTTCCGCAAATACTGCATCAAAATCCTCAAAATTTCGGAGTTTATCAAGCAAACCAACCTCAATCAAACGGTACTTGACCGAAACACGTGATACAATAAAAAATGTACTCAAATCCTCAATAAGGATATCGCAGGATGGAAATATATCGTTTTGTGGGTCGTTATAACTGGCTATTAACTCCAGTGCCTTCTGTTTGAACATTTCAAAAGGCATCAACACTCTTGGAGCCAATCTATGTGCCTGCCACTCCAACCACTTTACCTCATTTTCTTTTGTCTTTTTTCCTTCTGAGGGTTCAAAAAATGTTTCGGACTGTCGGCACATAATTGGGTACAGTTTTTCTGATGCAGCAGCATTTTTCAATGCCAAAATTTCAAAATACATCTTATCCTTTTCCCAATGTAGTGCCTCGTGTATAAGAGTATTTCGTTTTGCGCCCTCACCGTAAACCGCCTCAGAGGCAGGGTCAATCAATATTGTCCCCGCAGGAAAGTAAACGGGCTGAGATGTGCCATTATCGGCATCATATATATCAACCTCTCCATCTAAAAGCAAGCAACATCCAAATATATCAAGATTTCTCGAAAGTGATACTTCTTTGACTGTAAGTTGTGCTTCTTCGAGAATCTTCTCAACGGGAAGTGGCATCGGAGCCAGAAGAGCCTCTTTGCAATGCTTAGTCAGATATTTAGTTGCATAATCATCCAGGCGATTCTTGCCAAGAATCAAGGCTCCTGTTTTTTTATTGATATCATAGATATCGCTCGATGTCAGCTTCTTCGTCATCAATATCGGATTCTCCTTTTTCCATGTAATCAAGAGGCATAGTCGCTAACAATTTCTTTGCTTCACGCCATGTCGGATAATACTGCTCTACTAAAGCATGGAACCTATGTGTGTGGTTTTTCTCCAACAAATGCACTAATTCGTGAACAACCACATATTCAAGACACTCCACAGGTTTCTTTGCAAGCTGCAAATTAATCCAAATCCTGCGCTTGTCAATATTACACGTGCCCCAGCGAGTTCTCATATTCTTGATACGAACTTCACTCGCATAGACTTCCATTTTCTTTTCGCAACTTGCTACAACGGTATCCAGGACACGGCTCAATTCCTGTCTATACCACTCAATAAATAATTTCTCTTTTGCATCCGTTGATGTACCTTCTGGCACAGTCATTACTATTTTGGTTGGCGTTTTTACAATTTTCTGTTGCTTGCCCTCATAGATGACCTGCAAACGGTATGGTTTACCCCACAAGTAATGGGATTCGCCGGATACATATTCTCTTTTACTCTGACGCTCCTGCGCCAACATTCTGTCACGAACCTTAGTAATCTCCGGCAATTTCTTCAGGACAAATAATTTTATATCTTCATCTTTCAGTTCCAGGGGAGAACTAACAGTCACATTGCCTTCCGGCGGGTTGACTCTGATATACAGATTTTTTAGATTGCTCTTTCTGATAATTTCAACAGTCAACCCACCGATTTCCATTTCTTCTTTACGCATCGTATTCTTCCTGCCTTTGTGCAATATCGAAGACATTATTGGTTTCTTCGGTCGCCTTGTCTTCGCTATAGCTATGAAGCAATAATTTTTTATAAATAGCAAGTCTTATACGCTGCTGTTTTTGAAAGTTTCTCTTCCATTCCGGTTGAATTGATACTCGGATTGCTCCATCAACATCAATCGTCAATTCGACATTCTGCTCAAAATAGTCATACAACGCACGTCTTGCGGCACTATCCTTAATCTCAGCAGGATAGCTACCACTGGTTTCCGGATGGAGAATGGCTTCCGCCAATTCAACAACCTGTCTGAGATATTCTTCATAACTCATAGCTTCAATTTTTCGCTGCATGATGATTTTCTTCAGCATCTCAGACAACTTTCCATAGTACACACTATTGGAACTCATCTTCTTAACAATTTCATGCTGCAAGTTGTTGTCGATTGTCTCAGCTTTTGCCTCGTTGTCACCAGGCAGGTCTTTAACCAGATCCGCTGGAGTTGTCGTTTTCCCTTGTAAGAGAAGTTCAACAAGAGACATATTTCCAAGTTCGCTCACCACTTTCGTGTCTTCGGCACGGATGTAGGTGTCCAAAATATAGCGCATATCAGCCTCATATGGCTTGAGGTCAATATAATCGCAGCTTGCCAACTTAATCATTTCCTTGATTTTGTTATAGCCGGATATTTCACCACGCAGGTGATTTACATCCTCTTCGGTATAACCATAATCAGCAACCAATCTGTCGCAACAGTTAGCAAAGGAACGAGAAAGAGCCGCCGTCAATGCATACAGTGTGTCTCTTCTTGCGGTTTTCTCATCACTTTCGCTGTCATCACCGCAGAAATATTCAATGTAGTCGGTATCTGCCTGTGGCATAGGAACATTCTCAATCAACGCTTCAAGGGAAGTGAGTGTTCCTTCCAACTCGGTTTTTGCTTCATCATAGCGATTTTTAATGAGTCCTTCAACATCTTCTTTATCGTAGCCATCAAAGGCCTCGGTTGTGTAATCTGCAACCGCAAGCTGCACATTACGGAATAAGTCCATATAATCCACGATATATCCATAATCCTTGTCCTCTCCATCCGGTCTGTTAACACGGCAGATAGCCTGGAACAAGTCATGGTCACGCATGGATTTATCAATATAAAGATAGGTTGCACTCGGAGCGTCAAAGCCAGTCAGCAGTTTATCAACCACAATGAGCAGTTTCATCTGCGCCGGCTCGTGTTTGAAGCGTTCCTTGGCATCCTTTTCAAACTCAGCAAGTTTCTTTCCGCCGAGCATACGCTCATAGATTGCTTTTTTATACTCGTCTTCGCTTACTTGATTAGGGTCAGTCGTTGCCGTTCTGACACTCTGTGTGGTAGGTTCATAAGAAGTAACAACAGCACACTTGGTAAATCCCATGCTCATGAAGATTTCCCAATAGCGGCAAGCCTCATAAATACTGTTTGCCACAAGCATAGCTGTGCCACGGTCTTCCTTAAGTCTTGGCTTAAGGCTCATATCAAAAACGATATCGGATGCAATTTTCTCCAGACGCTGCTTGGAACTATACAGTTTATTGATAGAAGTCCAACTCTGCTTTAATTGGAGTTTTGCACGTTCAGTCAATCCATGTGTTTTGTTTTCAAACCACAAATCGACTTTATCCTGGCTGGACAAATCCTGATCCACATCCCTCGCTTCATAACGAAGGTCAAGAACCACGCCGTCCTCTACGCCTTCATCGAATTTATAAGTATGGATGTATGTACCGAATGTTTCCAGGCTCGTCTGCTTGTCCGTTTTCAAAAGAGGAGTACCCGTAAAACCAATCAGAACAGCGTTAGGCATCAGCACTTTTACAGCCTCATGCAATTTACCTGAATTGGTACGGTGACACTCATCGATGAACGCCACGATATTGCCCTTTGCACAGAAATCTTTCGGGAGGTCCTTCAGCAATTCTTTTCTGTACTGGTCGATATCAGACTGATTTCCTGCATTATGTCCATACTTGTGAATCAACGAACACACGATGGCATCCTCATTCTTATCCAAAATGGAACGCAGGTCAGCACAGCTTTTTGCTCTGCGTACCTTTTCGTCTACATCAATGAAAAGGCTTTCAATTTGGTCATCCAGTTCATCACGGTCCGTAATAATAACAACACGGCTGTCTGTGACATTTTCAATAATCCACTTGGTAAGCCAAACCATAATCAGCGATTTACCGGAACCTTGGGTGTTCCAGATGATACCGCCTTCTTTATCTTGGATTCGCTTACGGGCAGCAATGTTGGCAAAATACTGATTGTGTCTTGTTACCTTCTTGATGCCTGCATCATATATCACGAAATCATGGATAAGGGACAAGAAGCGTTCCTTGTGGCAAAGGGAAATCACGCCATCTCTCAAACGGTTAACTTCCTTTACCTGTAACAGCTTCACGGCAGCAGATAATTCATCCGTTGCTTTTTTGTCCTCTTTCCATTTCAGATAATATTTTGCTTTTGTATCAGTGGTGCCATATAATAAACCTTCTGCTTCATTGCCTGCGAACAGAAACTGTGCCGTGCTGAAGAAATTCAGAATATTTTCACGCTTCTGATTCTGCAACATTTGACGGATGCCTTTTCCGGCACTAACATAAGAACTCTTCAATTCAAATACGCCGAGTGCGATACCGTTAATATACAGTACAACATCGGGACGTTTTCTCGTTACCTTATCAAAACGCAGAACAGACACTTCTTCCGCAACATAGAAATCGTTGCTGTCGATATCGTCCCAATTTATATAGTGTACTGTCTGGCGACGTCCATGCTCATCCTTCGCTCCCTGTCGTCCGTAACGGAGCAGGGAATATACACCTCGGTTAATTTGATAAAGCGTATCGACTTGGTTATTTACCTTGCTCAAGAGTTCACTGATAGCAGTTTTGATCTGGTCATTACTGTACCCACGCTGTTTCAGATTGGCTTTCAGCAAATCTTCCTTAACGGGTGTGTTGTCGATATCTTCAAGGTTTCCAAGATAAGTATAACCAAGGTCATCAACCAACCAATGCAGGACTCTTTTTTGTAATTTTTTCTCCGCATCTACAGTTGCCATCTTGCGCCTCCTTACATAGTTAAACGGACGCGACCTGTCAGCAGGTCATCCATAGCGCCCTCTCTGATTTGAATGATTTTTTTTCTCTCTGTTTCCAAGTCAGCAATTTCCTTATCCATTGCAGTGAGAACCTTTGCGATTTTAACTTGTTCTTCATATCGAGGAATTCTGATTGGAATTGCCTCAATAACTTTTTTTGCTAAACTTGGTCTGCCAGATGACTCTGTGTAATCATACCAGTTAATCGTACAGAATAAATAATACTGAAACTTAACGCATTGATTATCGGTGGGCTTAGAGTAATACAGAGTATCAATCGTCCAAAATGGTGTATTCATGTACATAGGATTATCGATTGTTCCTTTTCTGCCAATCAACACACATTCCCAATCGCACAAAAATTCAGTTGCTTTTCCAATAATACCTCCCGTTCCAAGAATAGGATACTTGCCACTATAACTTTCAACTTCTCTCTGATTTTTACCATGAAGTATTTTTAATATGTCCCCAATCTTGCCTTCTTGCCACTCATATTCATAACCATCAAGTCGTGTCCTACCACTAACTAACTCTTCCAAGGCACCATCTCGAATACCTTTTTTCTTCTCAATTAGTTCTGTCAAGTCAGCGATATAGGTATCAAACAAAGAGAGTGTTTTTGAAATTTCCTTTTGCTCAAACGGTTCTGGTACCGGAATCTCAAAATCCGTAAATTCCTTTTTTGTTATAGTCTTTATAGTGCTTCCTCTTGCTGATTGCTTTTCAACAGAAAACACCGAATATAGTTGGTACATGAAATATTTTTTATTTATGTCATGACGAAAATCTCGGAAAATCGCTACAGTTCTGTCTACATATGCATCATACTGCGTAATGGCAGCTCGTCCTATACTACCTTGTAAACTGACAAGCACAGTCCCTTTCGGAACGAATACACTCATTTTTTGAGCTTTGAGAGATATCCTTTTGTTAGTTTTGTCATTTAACCTAAAATCATCTGATATATCTGCAACCTGAACAAATGGCATAGAATTAATACCATCATACCATTCATCGTTATCGTATGGTTGTGGAAACGAGCCTCTGCGATATCGAGATATTGTTCCTATTTTTTCATAACATGACTTTGGAAAACATAACGTTTCTTTTGCATTATGGTCTGAATGTTCTACCATTTGTATCCCATCCTTTCCAGGGCAGCCATAACAGCCGTCCTTGATTTCGCTGTCTTTTCCTCGATTTCCCCAAGTGTATGTTCATAACGCTTGGCAATCAACAAGACTCTGGAACAAATGGTATTCATCACCTGTTCGACTTCATCACGCACATCACTCTCCAGCTTATACATCCATTTCAAATCAAAGAGAAGATGTTTGATTTCCTCATCGGTAAGTTCGCCATACTTTGCCAACACTTTTTCACCAAGCGACTTACGAGCAGCTTTCCACTCTTTATCCACTACATCCTTTTCTGCAGCCTTCGTCGCATATGCGGTTAACGCAGCATATTCCTCGGCATAGATTTCCGGCACCACCGCAGATTCGGCAGCTTGTTTCAATGCGGCTTTCAGCTTTGCTTTACCAAACGTACCATTCTTATTACGAATATCGAATTCAACCAACTCCGGTGTCTCACGAATAAGAGTCTCCATTTCAGAAGTTTTTCCGTCTTCAAACAGTGCATAGAGTTGCGTCATAGCATCCATAAGAACAGAAGTCTTCTTGGCATCCAATTCTTTAATACGCTTATTCAGATTTGCTTTTGGGATACTGTCGCCCTTTTCGTTGAGAACATCCTTTAATAAACCTTCATCGCCGGATTATTCTTCTCTCATTTCATCCAGTTCCGCTTCTAAAGTGCCTGATTGTTCCATCAGCGCAGTAAGTTCGGCGAGTTCCTCTGCAAAGTATACTGCCTCTATGATTTCTTTCGGAATCAGTGCACCTTCAAAAGATTTCACCTTGGATGTATCATCGACCTCTACGGTTTCACCGCTTTCGTCCTTCTGCTTTTTCTTTGCGTATTCGTAGTCGATTTCACGACCTACTGCATAACCGCCTGCTTTAATAGCGTATACATCATCCTGCAACTTGGCATTCCAATAATTCAGCAGACAATCATATACATCATAATTATCAAGCAATCTTGCAGATTCATAGGTTTCCAAGAGTTTCGCTGCAATTGTACGGATAAGTTCTTTCGGGTTTGTGTCGGATTCGATTTCCAAAAGAATATCCTTTATGGCAGATTCCCACTGTGAAAACAGTACTTCGATTTCATGTTTCTTTTCAACAAGAACGTTTTCATCTTGATTGATGATACCTTCAATTTCATCAGACGGTAAGGCAAGGGTATATACATCGTGAGTTACATCCGTGCAGGTGAAGATTTCCTGCTTAAGGTCGGGCGCAATGCCCCACAGTTTTTTCAGCGAATCAATATCCGTACCAGGAATTCCGCCTTTCAAATGAGCGGCAATATTCTGTGGCAGAGTATCATCGATTTTTGGAATGTATCGAGGAATATTCAAGTTGCCACCATTCTCTTCCAAAACATCACTGTATTTCACAAAACAAGAGTAACCAGAAATAATGTCTTGGTTGATAAAGGTTTGAACAATTTTCTCGATATCCTGTTCACGAAGTCTATTCTTGCTGCCATCTTTCTTAAAGCCGCGGCTGGCATCAATCAAGAAAATTCCTTCTCTGGTTTCTGCATCTTCTTTATCAATTATGATAATGCAGGCAGGAATACCTGTGCCGTAGAAAAGGTTCGGTGGCAGACTTACAACACCTTTGATATATCTCTTCTTCAAAACTTCAATACGAATCGTTTCTTCTGCATTTCCTCTGAACAGAACACCATGTGGCATAACAATACCTGCCTTGCCGTTGCTGTCCAAGGATTTCAAAACGTGCAAGAACCAGGCATAGTCACCGTTCTTTTCTGGCGGAATACTATACCCATCAAATCTCTTATACTTATCTTCACTCGGTTTGATTCCATCCGTCCAGGATTTATCGGAAAACGGCGGATTCATAACGATGAAGTCAAATTTCTTCAATTCATTAAACTCATCCAAGTACTGTGGGGTAGATAGCGTATTGCCACTCTTGATTTCTCCGGTTCCCTTATTGTGCAGAATGAAATTCATCTTTGCCAAACCCGCAGTATCCGGATACTTTTCCTGCCCGAAAATAGTTACGATTGAATCCCCATTTTCATTAACAGGAGCCTCGTCTGCAGCTCTAATCAAAAGGCTGCCGCTACCTGCTGCCGGGTCATAAAGTGTCCACTTCTTTGTAGGCATCTGCTTAATATCACCAATGCCAATCAAACGAGCAATGATGCGGGATACCTCGCTTGGTGTGTAGAACTGTCCTTTACTCTTACCGGATTCCTGTGCGAATTTCATCATGAAATATTCGTAGGCGTCACCGATAATATCATCACCGCTTGCACGGTTATTTTTAAAGTCAATCGCCGGATTTTGGAACACAGCAATCAAACCGGAAACCTTATCAACAAGTTCTTTTCCAGATCCGAGTTCTTCCGGGTTATTAAAGCTGACATCCGGCAGAGAACCCTGCAGACGGTTATCCTCAAGAAACTTCTGGATAATCTTATCTACACGTTCACCTACATCGCTTTTGCCTTTTGCAACAATCAAATCTTCAAAGGATGCACCCTTACTGATTGTAAACTCAGCAAACGGCTGACCCTTGTATCTGTCAGATACGTATTTAAAAAACAACAAAACCAACACATAGTCTTTATATCGAGATGGTTCTACACCGCCCCTTAGCTTATTACAAGCCTCCCAGAGCATTGAATACAATTCAGATTTCTTCACAGCCATAGCCCTCTTTTATCTCCAATCTAATAAGTTATTATTTAATGTAAACACTATCATTCAATAGCACTCTTTCCGCTTTTTACCCATGCATCTAATTCAGAGAATTTAAACTTCCACTTCTTTCCGATTTTATGGGCAGGAATACCTGTATCTTTTTTAATCCAGTCTCTAACTGTAATAGGCTTAACACCTAAATATTCTGCGGCTTCTTCAATGCCTATCCATTTGTCATTCATCATTTCATTCACTATTTTCACCTCGTCAAATGTTGATGGTTACAAAACTCCTTTTTATATTATATCACCATTTTCGTCTGTTTTCAATATGTTATGTGATGTTTCTTGATGTTTGGTGATGTTTCGAGCCGAGGAGCCATAATAAAAAATCCGAGAGCCAGAAGAATGCCTCCAACCCTCGGAATGTTATGCTTTTAAGCTATCTCAGTATTCACTTGTTTATAAGTATTTCTTGAAGGCATTTTTCATCTTCAAAGCAACGTCCATCGCCCAATCGAACTGTTCAGACCACTTATCCTTATTATCAAAATCTGCCGGATGGGATATAAGGATTCTGCTGGCTTTCTTGTCCGGTAATTCTCTCCAATCAAGTTTCATATCCATATCAGTTTCAATTTCCGTCTTATGGGAATGAAACTTATGGAACAGTTCTTTATCATCGGAAATGTACCACTCTACAACAATCTGGTTATCCTTGCGAATCTGATTGATGCTGATGTGACAAGCGGAGGAACCCACGCTCATGGTCATCCAATGGTCTGTACTTGCCTTCCTCTTATTAAACTGCTTTGCAAATGCATGATTTTGGAATGCATAGTCGTTGAAAGCAACCCAATAGTCATATCTCGCTTGCAACGTAGAGGAATTACTGGTGTTGCGCTTGATTTCCTTTGTCCAGTCATTCGGCTTTTCTACCACTTCGAACTTAACGGCAATATCAGAACTGCCGATTTGATACAGTTTAATTTCTACCAGGAAGAACGCAATATTCTCATCGGTGTGGTTATTCAGCCACTCAATTGCAGAGCGATGTTCTTCTCTTGCTCTCTTAACAACCCAAATTACAATATCGGCGGATTTGCCGGATGCATATGTAATCAATTTACCAAGGTGATCATGGTTTGTATCTTCAAGCTGATTCTCAATGATGATTTTTCTGTCCGTTCCAGTTTCGGTTGCATAAATGTCCACATTGAAATCTCCAACGCTGGACTCGGTTTCATCAACGGTAATCTCCAAGCCAACGGCATCCGCCAGCAACGCAAGATTATCCTCTTCTGCAAGCCAAGGAGTGAAGTCTATTGCCTCGTGTGGCCATACCTTTCTCAAGTCTTTTATTTCTTTCAATTTTCCTAAATTAATCAACTCTATTCCTCCTTGCCGTGCAATTAACCATTCTATCAACTCAACAATAAGCAAAATCATCTTGTCCACTCGACTTTGCCCATTTTCAAACTGTCAACTCAACCTATCATTTTCATCATAAGCCGGGTGCTAAATCTTCCGCTTGGTAGCCGTCAAGCCAAGATGCCAAACTCTCGGAAATGCCTTGTTTTCAAGCCTTTTTCGATATTTACTTCTGTACTTTAGTCATCAATACTACGCACTCCACATGCTTTGTGCCCGGGAAGTTATCAAAAGGCTTGACCGATTTGATCTCATACCCATAGTACTGCATATAATACAGGTTGTCTGCAAGACTTTTCGGATTGCAGGAGATATACACGATCTGCTTCACACCGTATCCGATGATCTTTTCCAGGGCGTTGGAAGAAATGCCGACACGAGGCGGATCCACCACGATCACCTCTGGCTTGTCAGGAAGGCTGTCCAGTACCTCAAACACATCACCTGCCAGAAAGCGGCAATTGTCCAGTCCATTGAGAGCCGCATTGGTCTTTGCAGCCTCCACTGCCTCCTCCACCAGTTCGATACCGATGACCTCTTTCGCTTTGCGAGCCAGCACCTGTGTAATCGTTCCCGTTCCGCAGTACAGATCGAATACTTCTTTATTCTCGAAATCATCGATAAGGCTGACCGCGTAGGAATACAGCCGTTCTACTGCATCTACATTGGTTTGAAAAAACGAGAATGCACTGACCTTGAACTTCAGTCCCAGGATCTCCTCGTTATAGTAATCTCTGCCCCACAGTACTCGCAGTTCATCACAGTATACTGCGTCTGCCAGGCGGTCATTGATCGTCCTCAGGATGCCGACCACCTGATTTTCCAGAGGTAAAGCCCGGATCATTTCCACGAAAGCGTTTTCGTCAAAACCATCCTCCGAACTGGTCACCACATTGACCAGCAGTTCTCCCGTCCGAATACCCCGGCGCACGATCAGATGTCGCATCAGACCTTTATGAGCTTTCTTATGATAATGTTTATATCCACGAGAAGAGGCAAATTCCAGCACACCTCGCAGGATCACATTGAAATCTTCATGCACCAGCTGACACTGATCCACCGTTACGATAGACATAAAATGCTTTTTCTTGTGCATACCCAAAGTCATCGGACCATTCTTTTCCATATCGCCAAAGGTGTATTCCATCTTGTTACGATACCCGTAGCGGGACGGTGCTCCCTCAATAGGAAGCAGCTCACCGTAACGAATATCCTTCTTGTCAAGAAGCCCCTTGACCTCTCCAAATTTATTGCTCAGCTGCTCTTCATAGGGCACACCCTGATAGACGCAGCCGCCACAAATATCCTTATCTCTGCAGACTTCTCTGATTTCCATATTTTCCATTTAAAATCTCCCGTAACTGTCATAAAATTCTTTCTTGTATTCCAGGAACCGATCTTCCTCGATGGCTTTACGAATACCAGCCATGGTGTTGACAAGAAAATGCAGATTGTGTGTCGTCATCAACATGGATGACAAGATTTCATCACTCTTGAACAAGTGTCTCAGGTATGCCTTGGAATAATTCCGGCAGGTATAGCAGTCACAATTTGGATCCAGCGATGTAAAGTCCCGTTCGTACTTAGCGTTCTTGATGTTGACCCGTCCCTGAGATGTCATGGCCATACCGTGACGTGCGATCCTGGTCGGAAGCACGCAGTCAAACATATCTATTCCGCGTTCCACTCCCTCAAAAAGACAGTCCGGACTTCCCACGCCCATCAAGTACCGCGGTTTATCTGCCGGCAGATAATCAACGCAGTCATCCATCACTTCATACATGATCTCCTTCGGCTCTCCGACACTCAGACCGCCGATGGCATAACCCGGCAGATCCAATTCCACGATTTCCTCCGCGCTCTGCTTTCTCAGATCTTTATACATACCGCCCTGCATGATTCCAAACAAGGACTGCTGTTCCGTATTCTTATGATATTCTTTGCAGCGTTTCAACCATCTGGTAGTTCTCTCCAGAGAGTTTTTCACGTAATTGCGGTCCGCCGGATACGGAGCACATTCATCAAAAGCCATCATGATATCCGATCCCAGTGCATTCTGTATCTCCATGGATTTTTCCGGAGACAGCATATGCTTCGATCCGTCGATATGAGAACGGAATTCCACACCCTCTTCGCTGATCTTACGCATCGCACCCAGACTGAACACCTGGAAACCGCCGCTGTCAGTGAGGATCGCTCTCTCCCAGTTCATGAATTTATGCAGCCCGCCCGCCGCCTTTACCACTTCGTGTCCGGGGCGAAGATACAGATGGTATGTGTTTCCTAAAATGATCTGTGCTCCCATATCACGCACTTCTTCCGGCTTCATCGCTTTGACGGTGCCTGCTGTCCCCACCGGCATGAACACCGGCGTCTCGATCGGTCCGTGAGGCGTGTTGACGCGGCCTCTGCGCGCTTTCGTTCGACTGTCTTTTTTGATCAGTTCATAAGTAACTGCTGCCATAAAAATTAACTCCTACTCTTTTATCTCACATAATCACAAATCTGGCTGTACGCCTCCCGCAGCTTCTCATACGAGCATCCGCAGTTGGCAGGGCTCGTAGAGGGCAGACGAACAGCTTCCACTCCGCACTCCGGAAAACACAACTTTTTATACAGCTGCGCTGCCTTTGCACCTGTGGCAAAAATCGCCCGGATGTCTGCCGCCTGCAGGATCCTGTTCATATCGTTAGGCCTGGCATTGCGAATGCTGACATCCGATGCTCCCTTGATTTCACAGCTTTCCAGCACATCCCACAAGGCGATATGGTTCCGCTTCAAAAATCTCTTTCGCTCTTCCACCGTCTGTGGAAACTCCTCACCCAGCACATCAGCAAGCACTTTCCAGAACCGATTCTGCGGATGGCCGTAATAAAATCCCTGCTCACGCGACTTGGGAGATGGGATCGTCCCTAAAATCAGCACCCGCGAATCCTTGTCAAAGAAAGCGTCAAATTCATGGGTCACAAGACCTGCTTCCATCTCCGCGCCTCCTTATTCAATAAACATAGCATCTCCGTAACTAAAAAAGCGATACTTTTCCCGGATAGCTTCTTCATATACTTCCAGAATTTTTTCCCTGTCATACAATGCAGAAATCAGCATCAGCAGCGTTGACTTCGGCAGATGGAAATTGGTGATCAGACTGTCTATGATCTTGAATTCATAACCCGGATAAATAAATATCCCCGTGCTGTCTTCTCCGCTTCTGACCTGCATGCATCCGGCCGCTTCATCGTAATAGGCTGCACTTTCCACCGTTCGCGTAGAAGTCGTCCCTACCGAAATAATACGACGACCTTCCCGTTTTGCCCGGTTTATCACCTCTGCACTTTCCTCACTGATATGGTATTCCTCAAAATGCATGGAATGTTCCTCGATGTTCTCACACTTGACAGGCCGGAACGTACCGATCCCAACATGAAGCGTCACATAGACCAGTTCCACGCCCTTTTCCTTCGCCTGCTTCAGCAATTCGTCGGTAAAGTGAAGTCCCGCCGTAGGTGCCGCTACAGAGCCTTCCTCCTCACAGTACACCGTCTGATATCGTTCCTTATCCTCTTCCTGACTGCTTCGCTCGATGTATGGCGGAAGCGGCATGCTCCCCAGTTCTTCCAGCCGTTCCATGAACAATCCTTCATACTGAAATTCCACCAGCCGGGTTCCATCGTTTCCGTAATCCTTCACCTCCGCCCGCAGCAAAGGCTTCTCCGAAAAGATCACGCTGTCCCCGGGTTTCAACCGTTTCCCCGGCTTGACCATAGTTTCCCAGATATCTCCCTCGATCCGCTTGATCAGCAGAAATTCTACCTTAGCACCAGTCTTTTCTTTCGTGCCAAAGAGCCTTGCCGGGAGCACCTTGGAATTGTTCAGCACCAGACAATCTCCCGGCTGTAAATACTCCAGTATGTCATAAAAATGCCGATGCTCCGTTTTGCCTGTATCTCGATGCACCACAAGAAGCCGCGATGCATCACGTTTTTCTGCCGGCTTCTGCGCGATCAGCTCCTCCGGCAGATGGTAATCAAAATCTTCTATTTTCATCCTTGTCCTCTTCTATTCCTTAACTGAACTGTTAACCTCTTCTTCATCGTACGGGATGCCCAGATGCTTGTACGCCTGTGCCGATACAACGCGCCCCTTCTGCGTCCTGTGCAAAAAACCCGCCTGAATCAGATACGGCTCGTATACATCTTCTATAGTCACCCGTTCTTCCCCGATGGAAGCCGCTATCGTATCGATCCCGACCGGTCCTCCCTTGAACCGTTCGATGATCGTCCGCAAGATCTCCCGATCCAGACTTTCCAGTCCCATATGATCGACACCCAGCGCATCCAGGGCTTTCTGCGTGATATCGATATCAATGACGCCATTTCCCTTTACCTGAGAAAAATCACGCACCCGCTTCAGCATCCGGTTAGCAACACGCGGGGTCCCGCGGGAACGCTTGGCCATTTCTTCCATAGACTGTTCATCCGCCGTCACTCCCAGAAGCTCCGCGGAACGACCTATGATTTTCTTCAGTTCCTCGGTCGTATACATCTCGAACTTGCAGCTCACTCCGAAACGGTCTCTTAGAGGTGCCGAAAGACTGCCTGCACGCGTTGTTGCTCCGATCAGCGTAAACTTTGCAATATCCAGTCGTATTGACCGTGCCGAAGGTCCTTTTCCGATAATAATGTCCAGCGCAAAATCCTCCATCGCTGAGTACAAAACTTCCTCTACCGACCGGTTGAGACGATGGATCTCATCGATGAACAGCACATCGTTTTCATTGAGATTGGTCAGGATCGCAGCAAGATCACCTGCCCGCTCAATAGCAGGGCCCGACGTGATCCTGATATCGACGCCCATTTCATTGGAAATGATCCCCGCCAGCGTTGTCTTCCCCAGTCCCGGAGGGCCGTAAAACAGTACGTGATCCAGCGGTTCCTTTCGCAGCTTGGCCGCCTCAATAAATATTTTTAAATTGTCCGTAGCTTTTTTCTGTCCGATATAATCCTCCAGCTTCTGCGGACGCAGAGTCATCTCCGAGCGTTCTTCGCCCTGCCCCAGCTCCGCTGCTGTGATTCGTTCTTCATAATCCATAATGATTCCTCATACTCTTTTTTTCTGCAAAGCCTCCGGCGCTGCTAAATGAGATTTTTCAGTGCCGCTTTAATATAATCCTCTGCGGAAAGGTCATTATCCTTTATATGAGCCAGCGCGCTGGTGGCCTCTCCTCTGGTATACCCCAGGGAAATGAGAGCTGCGACCGCTTCGGCTCTGCCTCCTCCTGCCGCCGGCTGCTCACCATCGGAAATCACCGCGCTTTCCATGCCCGATTCCACCGAAGCAGCGAACTTATCTTTCAGTTCCAGTACGATCCTCTCTGCAATCTTTTTGCCCACACCATTTGCCTTAGTCAGAGCCTTTGCATCTTCGAAAGCGATCGCCTCCTGCAGCTGCTCCAGCGTAAACGCCGAAAGAATAGATATCCCCGCCTTTGCACCAACTCCGTTAACGGAAATCAGTTTTTTAAAAGCATCCAGCTCTCCTCGCCTCGAAAAGCCGTACAGACTGACGTCGTCCTCCCGCACGCTCATCATAGTATATACTTTGACTTCATCGCCTTCGCTGCTCAGATATGCTGCCGAATTGGCCGGCACGAAAATCTCGTATCCTATTCCACCGGCTTCAATGATAACATATCCTGCCCCCTTTTCAGCAAGGGTTCCTTTGACAAATCCAATCATTTCAGTTTGATCTCCCTAAGCATTTTTCTTGTGTCTGCCGAATGGCCATGGCAAATAGCTGCCGCCAGCGCATCTGCCGTATCGTCCGGCTTCGGTATTTCCTTCAGGTTCAGGATGGTTTTGACCATGATCTGCACCTGTTTCTTATCCGCCCGACCATATCCTACGAGTGCCTGTTTGATCTGCAGCGGAGTATATTCTTCGATTTCCAGTCCGCCCTTCACACAGGCCAGGATCGCAACGCCTCTGGCCTGCCCGACTAAAATGGCAGTCTTGGCATTCGTATTAAAAAACAGTTCTTCAATGGATGCCACATCCGGGTGATGCTCCTCAATGATCTCCCGCAGAGAATCATAAAGATATTCCAGACGCTCCGTCATCGGTGTCCCGGCATCTGTTGTGATCGCTCCGTAATCGCAGACTTTGAACTTGTTTCCGATCTTTTCTACTACTCCATAACCCAGGATCGCATATCCCGGGTCGATGCCTAAAATTTTCATCTGTTTCTATCGTCCTTGCTCGTTTTTTCTCAACTATTAGTATAGCATACAAACATATGTTTGCAACCATGAAATTACTGTGATATGATAGAAAAGAGCAGAAAAAAGATTTTGACTCATTCATGACATATGCCTTGCGTATTTTTTTCATAATATGGTATAATTATAAGCAAATCACCATCCCGCCGCCGGGGTTTGGACTCCTTGATACGAGCGGGAAACGGCATCTTGGAGACACTATATTTGGAGGAACTGATATGCGAATTTCCAGACAGAACAAAATACTTGAACTCATTGAAACATATGAGATTGAAACGCAGGATAAGCTGGCATCTCTTCTTCGTGAATTCGGATACGAAGTAACGCAGGCCACTATTTCAAGAGATATCAAAGAGCTGCATCTGATCAAAATCCTGTCTTCAACAGGGAAGTATAAATATGCGGTCGCAGCCACCAATGACACTCCGATTTCCGGACGGCTGTCCAATATTTTCCGGGAAACCGTCAAATCTACGGCTTATTCCGGAAACATCGTGCTGCTGAAAACCCTTTCGGGTTGTGCAAGCGCCGCAGCCGAAGCACTGGATTCCTCCGGGATCCCCCACGTGATCGGCTCAGTTGCAGGAGATAACACCATTATGTTCGTCACCGATGATCCCGAGAACTCTCCTATCGTTGTAGAGTTTCTCAACAATATGCTGAAGAAATAAAATGACAGATTTTCTCTCTGTCAGCGAGGTTACAACGCTATGATCAGACACATCAGTATTAAAAACTTTGCAACAATAGAAAAAGCTGAGATCGATTTTCACAGCGGACTCAATACTATCACAGGCGAAACCGGCGCCGGTAAATCCGTTGCCGTAGAAGCCATGAGTCTTGCCCTTGGCAGTCGTGCAGACACTGCATATGTCCGTTCCGGGAAAGACAAGGCCGTGATCCAGATGATCGCAGAAGACAAGGATGATGAGTACATCATCACCCGTGAAATATCTGCATCCGGTAAAAACATCTGCCGTATCAACGATGAGATCGTGACCCTTGGACATCTGAACGCGCTCTGTAAAAAGCTGGCGGACATCCATGGACAATACGATCACCAGTCCCTGCTCAACCCGGATCATCATATCCATCTGGTAGATCTTTATCAAAAAGATCAGATCCTGCCTGTTAAAGAAAAGGTCCAGCATCTGTACCAGTCCTACACTAGCCTTCGCTCCAGGCTGAAATCCATTCTGGAGGAAACGGCAAAAAATAAACGGGAACAGGACTTTATGGCATACGAACTGGAAGAACTCCAAAACGCACAGCTTCAGATCGGAGAAGATGTCGAACTGGAAGAAAAAATCGAACTGCTTCAGAACAGCGAAAGAATTTATGAAAATCTGGCCGGTGCTTACCAAATCGCATCCGAAGATGAAAACGCTGCGCTCTCTGCGATCAAACGCATGTCGGACATGCTGATGGAAATCGCCCCTTATACCCAGGAGCTGGATGATCTAAGCAGACGCACCAACGAGCTTTACTATGAGCTGGAAGACATATCTTCATCCGTGCGAGACTGCCGCGACACCACGGTATTTTCTCCAGAAGAGCTGGATGAAGCCATTGAACGAAGCGATCTTTTAAAAAAGTTAAAAAACAAGCACGGCAGATCCATCGAAGAATTGATCGCATATGCAGAAGAACTGGAAGAGAAGCTTTCCAGTATCGAAAATGCAGATGCATTAAAAACGCAACTGGAGCATCAGCTTGCTGCGCAGAGACAGGAGCTTCTGGCTGCCTGCGAGATGCTTTCCACTGCACGAAAAGAGGCAGCGGCACAGCTGGAACAAAAGATAACGAAAGAACTGACTCAGCTGAACTTCAACGATGCCCGTTTCTCCATAAGCTTCAAACGTGCGGAGCACTTGACATCAGAAGGGTTTGACACTGTGGAATTTCTCATAAGCACCAATCGCGGAGAGCCTTTGAAACCGTTGAGTAAGATCGCGTCCGGCGGTGAAATGTCACGGATCATGCTGGCTTTTAAAAAAATAACCGGTGACTATGACGAGATCCCGACTATGATCTTCGATGAGATCGACAGCGGCATCAGCGGGATCGCAGCCAGTGTAGTCGGACACAAGCTCAAAGAGATCGCTGCGACACACCAGATCATCTGCATTACGCACCTTCCCCAGATCGCAGCATTCGGAGAACACAGCTACAAAATCGAGAAACAAACAGACGAATCATCTACATATACTACGATCACTGAACTGACAGCAGATGAAAAGGTACAGGAAATCGCCAGACTTCTGGGCGGTGTCACTATCACCGACACCACTCTAAAATCCGCGAAAGAACTGATCCAGTCATCAAAATAACATAAAGGCCATGACACAGTACGCATCCTGATATGCGTTTCTGTATCATGGCTTTTCTTTTCTCAAAACACGTTACCTGAAGCTTTGCCTGAGCCTCGAAACTTCGTCTATAATATCCGCTACCGTATCTTCCATCGATCCGGATCCAGACCTCACAGTCACTTCTGCATACGTCTCATATAACGGTCTCCGTTCTTCGTAAAGTTCTCTTATTCCCTGATCCTTGCTCATAGCAACGCCTCGTGTTGTGATATTGTTGAGCCGCTGCAGTATCGTTTCCACCGAGACCTGTATATACACGATACGCCCCAGCTTCTTCAGATGCTCCATCGCCTTCGGATAATAAACCGCACTGCCGCCAGTCGCAATGACCGTATGCGATGCTGACACACCGCAAAGCACCTGTTCTTCCAGTGCTTTAAAGACCTCCATCCCATCTTCGTTGATGATTTCCTGCAAACTTTTCCCGGCAGCCTCCTGGATCAAAAGATCTGTGTCCAGAAAATTCATCTGTAAACTCTTAGCCAGAACAACACCTGTTACGCTTTTCCCACAGGCCGGCATACCAGTCAGGATAATATTTTCCCTGCCGGTCACCATTTGCTCCACCAGGTCCAGTTCCTCTTCCGAATACACGCGCACCCCTGCTTCCCGCAGCAGCTGAACCGTGATCCCCTGACCATCGATAAGGTTCCCCTCAAAAGTCCCGTCATACACCTTGTTGCTTCCGCATGACGGGCTTTTTTCCTTCAGGACAGCACATAACACCTCTTCTTGCAAAGCACGCTCCAAAGCGATTTCTGCACCTCTGCGGTACTCTTTCGTCACATCTCTGCCATCTCTTGTTATCACCTGATCACCGATTCTCTGAGCATCCGTCCGCGGCACCGGAAGTCCGCCGTCCACTTCCGGGCATACCGGGATCAGACGGTTTTCTTCTTTCCACCGAATAAATCTAGGATCCCTTTCTTCTTTTGTTTTTCCATCATAACGCACTGGTTTATCACCATATAAACACTGGCTCACTAAAATCTTTTTCATACACACCCCTGGTAACATTTTAAAAAAAGAGCAGCATCACGCTGCTCTTTTTGATGACTATTCTTCTGTTGCTTCAGCTTCCTGAGCTTCGTCCTCTGCCGGAGGTTCGATTGTCTCTCTGATGCTGAGGCTGATCCGCTTACGATCCTTATCGATTTCGAGGATCTTAGCTTTCACGATCTGACCGATTTCCAGTTCATCATTGATGTTGCCAACACGCTTATGAGCAACTTCAGAAATATGTACCAGTCCGTCAAGACCCGGTTCCAGCTCTACGAATGCGCCGTAGTCCTTGATCTGTACTACTTTGCCTTCGATAACCTGTCCAACCTGATAGTTTTCGTCGATCACGCTCCATGGCTCTGGCTGATTCTGCTTGAGACCCAGAGAAATCTTTCCTTTTTCTGCGTTCATGGAAAGAACCTTTACGTTAATCTTCTGACCAATGCTCAGAACTTCCTGCGGGTGCTTCAGCTTGCCCCAGGAGATCTCGGAAATGTGAAGCAGACCATCAATGCCGCCGATGTCAACAAACGCACCGTAATCTGTAAATCTCATTACAGTACCTTCCACTACATCGTCTACATTCAGGTTTTCCCAGATTTCTGCAACCAGCTTATCCTTTTCTTCATTCAGGAACAGCTTGTGAGAGAATACTGCTCTGTTTCTTCTCTGGTCAACTCTGGAAACTCTGACTTCCATAGTCTGTCCTACGAATTCTTCTGCATTTTCAACGTAGTGATCAGAAAGCTGTGAGAGCGGGATAAATCCGGACACTTCCTTGTACTCAGCGATTACACCGCCGTTTACCGGTCTGGTTACTTTAACTTCAAGAACTGTTTTATCTTCAAGTGCTTTTACGATTTCTTCCCAATTTGCACTGATTTCCAACTTTTTCTTTGAAAGTAAGATTCCACCGTCTCCGTCGTCTGTTTTGATAACCTTTGCTTTGATTTCGTCATCAACTTTGAAGGCATCTGCTAAAGTCTGTCCTTCTTCCAGGCTCACTTCTGAGATAGGCAGAATACCGTCTTTCTTGCATCCCAGGTTTACAATGACTTCTTTGTCCGTTACCTGGTGTACTTTTCCTGTGACAATTTCGCCACCTCTTGGTAATCTTAAGGATTTTTCGATTTCATCCATAAGATCGTTCATGTTTAATTCGTTGTTTTCAAGTGTAACATCACTCATTCTGGCAATAACCTCCTTAATAGTGCATTCGGGTGTCGAGGCACCCGCCGCTATTCCTATTCTATTACATTTTGCCACTTCTTTCAACGGTAAATCTTCAATATTTTCAACAAAATAGCTATTCGCACAATTTTTTTTAGAAATTTCATACAATTTCTTCGTATTAGAACTGTTTCTGCCACCAACAACGATCATCAGGTCCGATTCACGAGCCAGTTTTTCGCATGATTCCTGGCGCTTTGAAGTCGCATTACAGATCGTATTATTGACTTGATAGATCTTGCCCTGCTCCTCCAGTGCCTGCAGTACATCCCGCAGCATCTGCTCCCGGATCGTCGTCTGCGTCACTACAAAAAGGTCATCTTCCGGAATCTCACAGGCCTCTTCATAAGAGCTCACTATAACAGCCGGCTTTCTGCACCATCCGGAAATTCCCAGGACTTCTGGATGATTTCGATCTCCAACGATCACCACCTGTTTATCGGTATCATTGACCAGGTGATGGATCCTCGCCACAAACGGGCAAGTTGCATCGATCAATACGATACCGCGTTCTTCGGCTTTTTGATAAAGGACCCTGCCTTCCCCATGAGAGCGGATGATCACCTTCGGAGTCGCATCCCTTAACGGCACATCTTTCACCGTTCCCGGAGCACTGATTTCATCCAAGCTTTCGATCACACGTATTCCTCTTTTCTCCAGATCTCTGGTGACGCGTTCATTGTGGATCAGCGATCCCATTGAATAGATTTCTCCCGGATTCTGTTCCGCTGCTTTTTCCGCTTTCTCGATAGCCTGTTTCACACCAAAACAAAACCCTGCATTCTCAGCCCTTCTTATTTCTTTCATCGATTCGCTCCAGTTCTTCTAAGTATTTTTTGAAAGACGCTTCGCTTCCATTTTCCGTTGGATGATAATACTTAACACCTTCCTGATACAGATCATCCGGTAAATATTGCTGTGTCACATACCCTCCATATGCGTGAGGGTACTTATAGTCCAGCCCCCGTCCCAGCTTCGCAGCCCCACTGTAATGGGAATCTTTCAGATGTGCCGGGACATCCTCGATCTTACGTCCCTTTAAGTCCGCAGATGCCTGCTCCAGAGCCATATAGGAAGCATTCGACTTCGGGCAGGATGCCAGCAGTACCACCGCCTGAGCCAGGTTGATCCGCGCTTCCGGCAGACCCACCATTTGCGCTGCCTGCACACATGCCGTCACGACAGAGATCGCGCTGGGATATGCCATTCCCACATCTTCACTGGCCATCACCAGAAGTCTTCTGCCGATCATAACAACATCCGCACCACCGTGAAGCAGTCGTGCCAGATAATGAACCGCAGCATCCGGATCACTTCCTCGCACGGATTTCTGCAAAGCCGATAAAAGGTTGTACTTATCTTCTTCCTTATCGTAAAACGTTGTCTGTCTCTGCATTGCTTCCGCCACGATCTCAGAATCCAGCGTACTGCCTTCTGACAGATTGTCCACGATGAATCCCAGCGTATCCAGTGCGACCCGACAGTCTCCACCGCTCATTTCCGCCAGCGTCCGCAGTGCATTCTCATCATAAGAAATCTGCAAAGCTCCAAACCCTTTGTCTGTATCCTCAAGGGTCCTCTTAAGAAGCACTATGATGTCATTCGGACTCAAACGTTTAAACTCGTAAATATTTCTCACTCTGCTTAGAATCGCATTATTTACCGAAAAATACGGATTTTCTGTCGTGCTCCCGATAAACTTGATGATCCCTTCTTCGATGGCTTTCAACAGTGAATCCTGCTGAAGTTTGTTCCAGCGATGCACCTCATCCACATACAGACATGTGGTCTCCTTCATCAGGCCGTAAAACCGGTCTGATGCATTCTGCAGGATCGTCTTCAGTTCCTTGGTCCCTGTGACGGATGCATTTATTTCCACGAAATTACTGTCCAGTTCGCGAGCAATGATCCGCGCCAGTGTGGTTTTTCCCGTACCGGACGGTCCAAAAAAAATCGCCGAATCGAATGTTTTATTCTTTATAGAATTATAAAAAAGCGAGCCTTCAAACAGGAAATGAGTTTGTCCCACAAACCCATCCAGCGTAGACGGTCTCATTTTTGTTGATAAAGGTATCATGCTGTCCCATCCTCTGTTTTTCTTTGCTATGGAAAAAAGCTATTCGTACACTTCTGTAACGAATCCTTTCGTTCCTTCCGGAAGTTCTGCCATCTGACTGCGAGCATCTTCTTTGCTTTTACAGATCTTCCCGATAACCTTGTACATGTTTCTTTGCTCCACGATTTGAAGGCCTTCCAGACCTACCGCTTCTCTTGCTTTTTCTGCAGATGCCTGATCTGAATAACAGCCCAGCTGCACCGCATAGCCACATACTTTTCCAGCGGTTTTCACCTTGACGTCATCCTCTATCATCCTGGTCGTCTCCTTTGCAGCAGAAAATGTTTCCTTCTTCTTTTCTGCAGCCTTGTCCGCCTGTTTTTCAGACACCTTTTTCTCGATCTGCGGCACATAATTTACTACGGGATCCACTACATATTTTGCTGTAGCATAGCCGCATCCAACAGAAAGGCACAGAATCAGGACAATCGGAAAATACGATGGTTTCGGATGCTTTCTGCCGTTTCCTGCAAAGCCTCTTCCATATCTTTTGTTTCTCATATGCATTCTCTCCTTTGCTATGTATCTACTACATAGTATTAGGAAAAGAACTGCATTATGTCTGCTTCTATCCTACATCAAAGCACATTTTTTTTCAACGCCGTATTCCGTTTTTCCCTTTTTGCTCATACCGCTCCCTGCAAAGTCTGATTCACACTGTGCTCTTCACGATACAGCTGTCTGCGAAATCTGCCGATCTTATTGACCATATCCCGGATGTAATAATTGTGATAATAGATATATTGTGCAGTTTTCCGCAGATATTCCTCTTTTCCATCGCAAAGTTCCGTCTTCAGCTGCAGCAGAAATCGAATGATGTTCTTCCTCAGATCTGCCTCACCTTCCACCGGCACATAAGCGATTTTGACCTCTCCCGTCTCTTTGCTGTAAAAAACCGTATCAGTCGTCAGCGTAATATTAGCCGGTGTGATCAGATATTCCACCGCTTTTCCCAGGATCAGAAGAACTTGTTCCAGGAGGTAAAGCGCATCCTCTGTTCGCTCGATCCTGTACATGCTCAGCGGCGAAAATCCACTGCAGTCGTAACAGATTGCCTCTCCATTTTCGCTTCCCATAAACCCCATGGGCATAAAAAAGCTGCATTGCCCGGAAGACAACATCACTCTCTCAAACTCTTTCATATCACATTTACTGAATTCCACTTTAAATTCACTATTCTCCCACATGATTCTCTCCTTTCCCATTACTCCGTTTTTACTCATCCACCACCACACTTACTGCATGGTGTATACCCTTTATTCTTCGCTTCTGTCCTGTCTACTACTATACTATGCCTGTGTATCGCCCGGCATGTCCCCTTATGATAGCAAGTATCCTGATCACGGAAGCAATAAACGATGCTCCCCGCCTTCAAACTGCCGGAATGACAAAGTCCACAGGGATCTCTGCGTTTTTTAACACCACTGTCCAAAATCATTTTTTCTGCGTTCGCCTTGACATAAGTACATGTTTCCGTATGATATCGTTCCCCTGCATGAGGAAAGATCCACACTGGATCCTCCTTTTTTTCCTGCGAAAGTTTTTCTCCTGCAGGCGATGCTCTCCGTTTCTTTCCCACAAAGTTGCGATACTTCACCTTTGCTTTCCAGGAAAAGTCTCGTGAAAATCCAAGCGGAAGTTTCAATCCCATTTCCGCTTCCACCTGATACGAAGTCAGCTTGTCATTAAATGCATCCCTATAAAGACATCTTACCTTTGAAACCTTCAAGTTCGACAACTGCGGGTTTTCATCTTCGATCCGCTTTTGTATTTTTTGTTTCACCGGCAGACCTGACACACCGTCATACGCCTTGCGACAAGCTTCCGTGCTTTCATCTATCGCTCCATAAAAAGCATTTTCCCAGGCGCCCTCCACTTTCATGAAATATCCCAGGGACAATACAGCCAGCAGCACCAGTGGAAGAAAAATAACTGCTTCCAATGTATAGAATCCTTTAGAATTTCTTTTCATATCCATACTTCCTGTCATTGACCATGACATCGATATCGATCCCCACGCCACACTCTCTGATGAGGAACTCTCCGTCATAACAGTATCTTGCATTGATCTGGATCAGATCCAGGATGCGTGCTGTCTGCATCCCGCCGTCTTGAAAGAACAGGAGCATCTGCAGGTACTGCTCGTAATCATAGCCTTTCTGTACATCCGGAACTACCGTCTTGCCACTCAGACCTTCTATCGCTCCATCCAGGTCTATGGCCCATGATCCACTGTCCTTGGTGAAGGGAACTTTATATCCTTCCCAGAGGAGTTCCACATCATTATCGGATTCCGCATATGCCCATGTCGCGGCCAGAGCCAGCTGAGTAGCTGCAGCTGCTGCACCAGGTGTGATAGCTTCTGACATCACCAGTAAAGCGTTTCGTTTTTCCGGATCTGCATAAATATGTGCAAGGTTCAACGGAAACCGCATGGCTTTCAGTGCGATTTCCACTCTCTTTTCATTTTTTCGATCAGACAACTCTCCGCCTAGAATATATTCCACTTCATTCTGAAAAAAATGCTCCCCATCTGCCACAGCATTCTTATTATTAAAGTAATGCAAAATATACTGATTCATCAGCCATCCTTCACTGCCCGCCTGAAACACATCATCGATCCCATCTTTTTTATCAGCGATCGACTCCGCCAGTTCACGCAGATTCCTTTTTGGTATATCAGCTGAAGGGAGTGATACGATCGCAGCTCCATCTCGCAACGTTCGTTCACTGGTTTTCTTCTCATCGCCAGCAGATCCCGCAGAAGGCGCCTTGCTCAGAAGCTTTTGCGTCTGAGCGAAACGGGCATGCTCCAGGATCTGCTCTCTTGCCAGATCCGTATCTGCCAGCAGGAATCTCCCTGCTGAAGCAGAAACTTTCTGCACATCCATACCCTCCATGCTGCCGGTCGTATACAAGATATATTTTCTCAGTTTCCCAGACAGTTCCTGATCATTTCCGCGAATCAGAAACAATCCATATTCTTCCTGAACGTAAGAATCAAATTCTGATAAGATCGAATCGCCTGCCAGATTAACGATGCTATCCGTTCGGCTTCGTATCGTTTCTTCCCTAACGCCATAGATCAACGCCAGTGTAATGGTCATAAGGGCAGCCAGTATCACCGAAAGAAATACGGCACTGCTTCCACGTTTACTGTTCATTTTTTATCCCCCTGACAAGGCTGCAATACCGCACATATTGAGCTGCATCCACACCGCTGCAGCTCCCCTTGACAGCAAAAGCGCCCTTCTTTGTCAAGATTCCTTTGTGCTCCATCAGCAAGTATTTCTTCCCGGTTACCGTTACTCCTGCCATCCCTTTTTTCGTATACATCTCCCCATCCCATTCAAGAACATGTTCCGAGGTCATCGTCTCTGTCTGCCTTCCCGCTTCCTGACGCAGGGCAATATGCATCTGACTTCGCTGCGTCATCTGGCTGTAAAAAAACATAATGATAAGAACTACTGTGATCACTGCAAAAATTAAAACCGGCAGCACCAGAGACGCTTCCATGATATAACTTCCTCTTTTATTGTTTCGTTTAGTTGAACCCATCTAATCCCTCAAATGTCTTATTCACAAAATCTGTGATCTCCGTTTTGAAAATCAGTCCCAGTGCAACAGCAAGCGCCACCAGGATCGCCACCTGGACCAGTTCCATCCCTTTTTTGCTCCGCAGCTTCCTTCTCCACTTCACATTGATTTTTTTCATTTCTCCCTATTCTCCCTTTTTTAATAATTACAGTTCCAGCAATGCAGGTGCGATCGTAATAACGATCAGTACCAGTAAAAAAATCACCAGTGGCAGAGTCAGTTTCGTCTCTGCTAATCGCCCACGTTCTTCACAGTTTTTTTTACGATTCATCCACAGGATCTCACTTTCTGCCTGGAGTTTTTCCGTCAATCCTGTTCCCTTGCTGACATTATCACATATGATATTTGCTACTCGTATCAATTCCTTGATCCCGCTCTTCCTGGCAAATTCGCGCAGTTCCCGATGCATAGACCCGTTAGCGGTTTTCACATTAACGTAGATTTCCCGGAGTTTTCCATAAAAATAGTCGTCTTTTATATCAGATAACTCCATACTTTCTTCTACCGACCGTTCAAAAGCGGTGCTCAGTACAAGTCCTGCATTCAGTAAAAGCACCAACCGGTTGACAAACTCGGGAAGTTGCCGTATCACGGATTCACGCTCCTGTTGTTTTCTTTTTTCCAGAGCTCGAAATCTGCTTTTATACAAAGCCGCCATTATCAAAATGCATACCGCCAGGATCGGAACAGTATTACGATCCGCCTGTTGTTCCCAGTATATAGACTCACCTGACTTTAATTTAGCAGGAAGCAAAACCTGCCGATTTTTACTGTCGTCATTGAATCCACTTACTATGCTGCGCAGTTCCTGTCCGATGCGCTCCTCCTCGCCAGTTTCTTCACTATGTGTCGTTTTTTTAGTTTCTTTTTTCGCCCCATATGGATCCAGCGCGATCGATACTTTCTTTTCGAACGTATTATTCTTCCCCTTGATCGTCACTTGAAAAACTCCGTGTCCCACTTCCGCACCTTTCTCCGGGCGAACCATATAAATACCTCGCTCTGTCTGAACAAGATCGATCCCCCTGTTTGCAGCTGAAACCGCAAAATCTGTCAATATCAGAACAATTCCTATAACCCCTGTAATCAGGATCCTCTTCCGCGCTTTTTTCTCTAATCCCATTCTGTCCATTGCGCTCATACCTCGATTTCCGAAAGCTTCTCCATCAAGTACATCCCATATGCCACCCCCGCAAGAGCTCCTGTCATGATGATCCTGCCTCCTGCTGTTCGATACAAAGGTTCAATATATGAATATGAAAATACATTCATCATCAGCAGCATGGCCAGTGGCATCATGGAAATGATCCTGCCTTCTGTTTTTTTCTGCGCAGTGATCACCTTGATCTCACGTTCAATAGCCATTTTATCCGACAGGATCTCCGATGTATGTCCAATGATTTTTTCAAGATCACCGCCCATGCTTCTGCAGGTTGCATATACCTGCACAAAATTATTGATATCTTCATTTTTACTGCGTGTTGCCAGGTCCTTTAGAAGCACCTTATCACTCTCTTTGTTTTCTACCAGATTGATCCTCATGTAACGCAGCTCTTTCATGATGGGCTCCTTCGCTTCATACATTACAGCTAGATTCTGCTCCGCCTCTACTAGTGCTTCTCCCATTTGCCGTCCGGCTGCAACCGATGCCGACAAGGAATAAAGCAGATCCTTGAACTGTACAGTCAGCAGATTCATCCTTCTTTCTGCAAGCTGTCTTTCCACAAGAGGCTGCAAAAAGTACACCAGGCATCCCGAAACTGCCGAAAGCAGTATACTGTGATAAAACAGATATACCACAAAGAAAACAGATCCATATCCAGCAAAATAAAATATTCTTTTCTCCCTTCCTGTAAGCTCATATTTGGTATAGTCTTTTATCATGACGTCTGCCCTTCTTTCCAAGTATACGCTTGCGGAAGATGGTGTCCTGAAATCATAAGTTTTTCCTGATTCTGCAGCGTGTGTCCCGTTGCCCTCAAAGCTCCCGTGATTCCATCTTCTTCCGTCCTGTATTGAAACAGCGGATTCGTCGTGATCACTCCATCTTCCAGCCCTGACAATTCAGCAATTTCCATCACTTTACGGCTTCCATCCTGCATTCTGCTCACATGGATCATGATGTCGATCGCCTCTGTGATCTGATTGCGGATCGCATCTACCGGCACTTCCACCGCCTGCAGGAACATGGCTTCCAGACGTTTCAGCATGCCTTCTATACTATTGGCATGTCCTGTGCTGAGACTGCCGCTATGTCCAGTATTGAGTGCCTGGATCATATCCATCACCTCCTTTCCTCGAACTTCTCCAATTAAAATCCTGTCCGGTCGCATCCTCAAGCTGGCTTTTACCAGCTGAGCCATATCCACTTCCCCCTTTCCTTGTACATTTGCATTTCTGCATTCCAGTCTTACAATATTTTCTACCTGTCTGATCTGCAGTTCTGCAGAATCCTCGATCACGACCACTCGCTCCCCCGAAGGGACAAACTGTGCCAGCACATTGAGCATCGTCGTCTTTCCTGAGGATGTTCCCCCACAGATAAAACAGTTATAGCCTGCTTTCACCAGGACTTTTAAGTACGCTGCGGCTTCTTTTGTAATCGTTTCCTTTTCCACCAGATCTTCCATCGACATGATTTTTTCCGGAAATTTTCGGATAGTCAAGATCGGTCCGTTTAAGGCAATATTCTTATACACAGCATTTACTCTTGATCCGTCGGAAAGCCTTGCATCTACAATAGGATTCAGCTCATTGATCTCACGATGGACTCTTGCTGCGATCCTGCGAATCAGTTCTTCCAGATCTTCTGTGGAATCAAATGCTATCGGCAATCGTTCCAGCTTCCCATTTCGTTCTGCAAAAACATGATCCTTTCCATTCACCATGATTTCGGATATACTTTTATCCTCGATATATGGCTGCAAAATGTCCATTTCCTTTCGCAGCGAATAAAAGAGCCTTTCGATCAGACGAATATTATGGTGATGGCTGCAGGTTTCTGCTTTCGGACATGAGAAAACATAATTCTCGATTTTCTTCAATGCTTCCTGATCGTCCAGCGTTCCTTCACTATCTGTGATCTGCAAACGGACATCCATCATATACTGCTTTATTTCCTCTTCGCTATACGGAAATTTTTGCCCATACGCTTCTGAATACTTTTCCATACTTTCCATCTTCTTCCTTTCACGGTTATCATACACCTTCTTCCAGTCTTTGGCAACCTTTATCTTCTATTTTCTGTAAATATTTGCAAAACAAGCGCAAAAAAAGAAACATTTGACGATTCTCAAATGTTTCTTAAAACTCTACCGTTACGGAAATGTACTATTCTTTATTAACCGGGATCAAAATTTTAGTTACATGCTCATTTTCATCCTTCACATCGATAGGCGAAATAATAAATTCTTCTGAAACTGGGCCACTGACTTTATAATTGTTCTGATTGATCCACTGCAATGCTTTGACATAGGTTTTAATAATATCATTATATGGACCAATATGAAAAATCGTGACTGCCATGAATCCGCCAAAATCGCGAACCTTGTCAGAGTCACATTCCTCTACCTGCATCCCGAATTCGATATCGCATGTCTTAGAGAGGAACTGATCCAGCAAATCGGTATGGTATGTTACAATAATAGGTCCGCTGGATTTTAAACCGTGCTCCCGTACTTCATCCCCGATGCCTGCCCAGCGATCCAGGGAAACTTCTTCATTATGATAAGCTTTCATTACTTTTCTGGAGTAGTAAATGTGGATTTTCGGTACCTTCTCGATTTTTATCTCATCAGGGAGAGATCCTGATGCCAGCCTTGGATCATCACGCATACTTATGATCTCGCTGCCTTCCTCCAGCCTGCGAAGAAGAACTTCTCCCTCTCTTTGGGAACGTTCCAGTTCTACGATTTCTTTATGGATATCATCCAACCGTTCCGTTACGCTACCCTTCATAACATCCAGATTATTTGTGGATACGATTTCTTTTATTTCCTTTAAACCGATTCCCAGACAGCGCAGTTTTCTAATAATCAAAATATTAACCATCTGGTCCTTGCTGTAATACCGGTATTTGCTTCCTTCTTTTCGGATTTCAGGTACCACAAGAGAAATCTCATCATAGTAACGCAATGTTCTTATCGAAATGTTACAAGTAGAAGCCACTTCACCAATGGAATAATAGTCTGTGCGATTCATCCGTCCCTCCAAAATTCATATAAAATACCGTCATTTTGTTATTATACCACGAATTTCTGCAGAATAAAGAAAAAAATTAAAAAAGAAGAGGATCTTGCGATCCTCTTCCATGATTTTTACAAAAGTTTTTTTATATCCTATTTGTAAGTTTCGAATACAAACTGAACGATTGTGCAGAGCTTTGGTTCAGGCAGTACGTCGATAGAGCTTGGGAATTCCGGATTTTCAGGAAGGTCGATGTACTTGTAGTTTCTTACTTCTACAACGATCTTGTCTCCGATCACCTTGTTGACTCTTGCGTGATATTCGAGGTAGTCACCAGCGAAGCATGGTTCATACAGTCTTACCTTCTCAACCTTAGTGATGTGACCAGTGTTTCCAAATTCTCTAGCCATCAGTCTCTTAGCAGTGTCTTCCATCAGAGTGATATTTCTAGCTCCGTTTACTACGCCACCAAGATAGAATACGTCTCTGTCGGACATTCTGTAACGGAATGTGATATCTTCCGGATGGTCTTTATCAAATCCAACTTCTGGGAAGTCTTCATTGTCAGCCCAAGGTTCAGCAACTGTTCCATCAGGCTGTTCACCTCTCTGCAGGTGCTTTTTAACAACCAGTCTTACGTTACCAGCACTGCACAGTACCGGTTCGTCAAACCATACCATTTCGCCTGGCAGGCAGTCTTCCTTAGCTTTTCCTTCTCTGTAAGCAGGAGTAGCCAGTTTGAATACTTCGATATGGCAGTCTCTGGATGTGTTTCCGATATGAGTCAGAGTAGCTTTGTACTCCATCATATCTCCTACATATACGTCTTTGTAAACTTCAACTCCGGTATAACCCAGGCAGAGGGATTCATCACCGTCAACGAGGATCATTTCTTCTGTCTCAACGTCTCCGATAAAATCGAACTGTCTTCCTACAGGCACGATACCATCAGGGTTGTTAGCATCTGCCGTTGTCATAGTGTAGCTTAAGTACGATACTTTTCTCATTTCTGTATTCCTCCCTTTTAAAAATACTTTTCAATGATATAAAAGTTTTTTATAATACGCCTTCTTCAATGAGAGCCTTTTCTTCTTCTTCAGACAGGCCGAATACTTCACGGTTATGCTGTCCTACTAATGGAGGTGCAGTCTCAACTTCTCCCGGTGTTTCGGAAAGCTTGATAACGCATCCCTGGAAGTACATATCTCCCACTGTCGGATGTTCGCAGTGTACCATCATGTCTCTTGCCTGAATGTGCGGATGCTCGATAGCTTCCTTAACGTTCAGAACCGGACCGCATGGAATACCAGCTTCATCCATGATATCTTCAATTTCACTCTTAGTATAGTCTGCACACCATTCTCTGATCAGGTTCTGCAGATCTGGAATATAGTTGTCACATCTGGAAACGTTATCTTTATATCTCTCGTCTTCCAGCAGTTCCTGATGTCCAATGATATTTGCAAACTTGTTGAACAGCTTGTCGTTACCAACACCTAAAGCTACGAAACCATCTTTACATGCATATACATCGAATGGTGCGATAGACGGGTCAACGTTTCCGTTTCTTTCCGGAATGAATCCGCCCATTGTGTAGTTAACGATAGCGTTTTCCAGTAAGCTGAAGATTACGTCGAACATCGATACATCGATGTGCTGTCCTTCTCCAGTTTTTTCTCTGTGATACAGAGCCATGCCAACACCAACCATCAGGTAGATACCAGCAACGTGGTCTGCAACAGACGGTCCAACCTTAACCGGATCATTTTCTTTAAATCCTGTCAGGTTCAGCATACCGCCCATAGCCTGTGCTACGATATCATAGCAAGGTCTGTGTGTTATTGGTCCATACTGACCAAATCCGGAACCGGATGCGTAAATAATATTAGGATTGATTTTTTTGATTGTATCATAATCGATCTTCAGACGTTCAGTTACGCCGCCTCTGTAGTTTTCGACCAGGACATCTGCATCCTTAACCAGTTCATAGAACATTTCAAGTCCCTTTTCAGACTTTAAATTCAGGGTGCAGCCCTTCTTGTTACGGTTTACAAATCCATAGAATCCGGATTCGCCGGACTTTTCATCGATCGGTCCCCAGGAACGAGACTGTTCTCCGCCAACCGGCTCGATTTTAATGACATCTGCACCGTAATCTCCTAAAAACATTGTACAGAACGGACCATTCAGTGCTGTAGTAAGGTCAACTACTTTCAAACCCTCAAAAACTTTTCCCATGTTTCAATTTCCTCCATTGCCTTTTCCATGTTAATTTTTTAACTGTCTCTGCTTACTATATTATATACAGTAAGCAGAGAGTCAATTAAATCTTACTTTAGAAAAACTAAATTCTGTCTAAAACACACGCATACCATTCCGTAGCGTTATTGTTCGCTTATTTGGATTCTCTAGCTGCCTTGATTGCATCGATCATCAGTGGTACTACCTTGAAGAGGTCTCCAGTGATACCATAGTCAGCAATTTCGAAGATCGGAGCTGTCTCATCTTTGTTAACTGCGATGATCAGCTCGGAATCCTGCATTCCTGCCTTATGCTGGATCGCTCCGGAAATACCTAAAGCAACGTATACTTTCGGGTGTACTGTCTTACCAGTCTGTCCAACCTGGTGGTCAGCGGAAAGCCAGCCGGAGTCGATGGTAACTCTGGATCCGCCAACTACGCCGCCGCCAAAAGCGTCAGCCAGCTGACCAGCCAGTTCAATACCCTTCTGGATATCTTTACCGATACCACGACCTACAGATACGATAACATCTGCACCGATCAGGTCTACGATCTGCTTAGCTTCTTTTACAACGTCCAGTACCTGAGTCTTGATGTCGTCCTTAGCCAGAGCTACAGGATACTTTTCAACAACACAAGCGTCTGCGCTTTCCTGAGAGAAAGGAGCCTTCTTCATAACGCCCGGACGAACTGTAGACATGCAAGGACGGAATCTCGGGCAAATGATTGTTGCCATCAGGTGTCCACCGAAAGCAGGTCTTGTCATCTTCAGGTTAACGTCTTCCATATTAAACTTCGTATTGGAAAGATCCAGTGTGGAGGAAGTTTCCAGGAAGTTTACGTACTTATCCATATCGATATCGAGGTGAGTACAGTCAGCAGTCAGACCAGTGTTCAGTCTTGCTGCACATCTAGGACCCAGGTCACGACCGATGTTGGAAGCTCCCAGCAGGATTACTTCCGGTTTTAAATCCATAGCTGCATCACAGATTACCTTTGTGTATGCATCTGTTGTGTATACTTCCAGTTCAGGATCATCGCATACGATTACTTTATCAGCACCGTATCCGCCCAGTTCCTTTGCCAGTCCTTCTACGTTATGTCCGAGCAGGATACCTACCAGCTGAGAACCTCTTTCATCGGCTAACTTTCTACCTTCAGAAATCAGCTCGAAGTCAGTGTTCATCAGCTCGCCGTTTCTCTGTTCGCAAAACACCCAAATATCTTTAAAAGCATTTATATCTGCACTATTGAAAGCCATTGTTCTCTCCTTTCCTTAAATAACATGTTTCTCTAATAAAATGTTTGCCAGTGTTTCAGCAGTGTTCTTGTCAGCTCCTTCAAGCATAGTTCCAACACCCTTCTGTGGAGGTGTGAAGGACTTGAAGATATTTGTCGGAGATCCCTTCAGACCGATCTTATCCAGTTCGATCAGCGGTTCGTCCTTCAGAGCTTCGAAGTCGAGAACAAGATATGGCTTTTCGTAGCAGTGGTTGATACCATTAAGAGTCATGTATCTTGCCTTGCTGTCCTGATCGCTGATGCATGTGATCAGGCAAGGAGTCTGTGCCTTGATCTTCATGTATCCGTCTTCCAGCATACGCTTTACAGTAACTTCGTTTCCTTCTTTTACGATTTCTGCAGCATAGGAAATCTGCGGCAGTCCCAGCTTTTCAGCGATCTGCGGACCAACCTGAGCAGTATCTCCGTCGATAGCCTGTCTTCCGCAGAAGATCATATCTTCGTCAGAGTATCCAACGTGGTTGATTGCAGCTGAGATGATCTGGGATGTAGCGAATGTATCGGATCCGCCGAACTCTCTTGCGGAGATCAGGATCGCATCGTCAGCACCCATTGCCAGCAGTTCTCTCAGCATTCCTTCTGCAGGAGGAGGTCCCATTGTTACGGCTGTAACCTGACATCCTGTATTATCTTTTAATACCAGCGCCTGTTCCATAGCGATCAGGTCATCCGGGTTGATGATCGTCTGCATGGAAGCTCTATTTAATGTTCCGTCCGGATTTACTGCTACAACACCGGAAGTATCCGGAACCTGTTTTACACAAACAAAAATTCTCATTCGAATACACTCCTTTCGACTACTTCATTACCGCTCTTGCAATTACAACTTTATGGATTTCTGAAGTTCCTTCATAGATTTCAGTCAGCTTAGCATCTCTGTACATACGTTCCAGAGGGTAATCCTTCATGTATCCATATCCACCGTGGATCTGCAGAGCCAGGTTCGTAACGAATCTTGCGTTTTCTGCAGCGTTCAGCTTGCACATAGCAGCTTCTTTTGTGAAAGGCTTTCCAGCATCAGCCAGATAAGATGCCTCGTAAACCAGTGCTTTTGCAGCTTCTGTCTTTGTTGCCATTTCAGCGATGTACCACTGCAGACCCTGCAGTACGCCGATCGGCTTGCCGAACTGTACACGTTCGCCCATGTACTTAACGGACATTTCAATTGCAGCTTCAGCAACACCGTTAGCCTGAGCACCAACGCCAATTCTTGCAGCATCAAGAGCCATCATTGCGATTTTGAAGCCCTTGTTCTTTTTACCCAGCATGTTAGCAGCCGGAACTCTGCAGTCTTCGAATACCAGCTCAGCTGTTTCGGATCCTGCCAGACCCATCTTGTCTTCGATCTTACCGGAGGAGAATCCAGGCATTCCTTTTTCTACGATGAATGCGGACATGCCTCTTGTTCCCAGCTTCGGTTCTGTCATAGCGAAGATAACCAGAACTCCAGCACGAGCACCACCAGTGATGAAGCACTTTGTTCCGTTTAAGATATATTCATCTGTAGCTTCGTCATATACTGCAACAGTCTTAACGCCTGCAGCGTCAGATCCTGCGTTTGGTTCTGTCAGTGCGAATGCACCCAGTTCACCGCCCTTAGTCAGTCTCGGCAGATATTTTTCCTTCTGTTCTTTCGTACCGAAGTCTAAGATAGCGTGCGGTGCGATGAGGTGAATGGAAAGAGTTGCTGCGGAAGACATACACTTCTTAGCGAATTCAGAAACAGCGATAACCTTTTCCAGCATACCGCCACCGGATCCACCAAACTCTTCCGGAACTCCGATTCCTGTAAAGCCAACTTTGGCCATTTTTGCGAAATTTTCAGTTGGAAATCTGTGTTCAGCGTCAATTTCCGCTGCTACCGGCTCCAGTTCTTCTTCTGCGAACTGTGCTGCCAGCTTTTTTAACATTTCCTGTTCTTTAGTTAACGAAAAGTCCATATTTTTCATCCTTTCTTTAAATATTGTACGAAAAAGCATTTTCATTCAATAATAGTTATAACTCCTATAGTCGCTGTAAAGTCAAGCTGGATTCCTTTTTTTATCGTTACTTATTTCACATTTCACCGAAAAAGCCTCCCCCGACGTTAGTGTTGTTGTGACGAGCTATTTTTTCCTCTGAACACGGTATATTCCCCGAAAATCTCCCATTCTTATCAGAGACCATAAAAAAGTGCAATTCCTTCTTCTTACAGTTTTTTCAGAAAAATTCCTCTATTTCCCGTTCCGCCACGTTACATTTTTCACCGTATTTTTTTACAAAAAGTAACGATTTTCTTCTCCTTGACTTTTTCCCAATTCCTAATATACTAAAATTGCACAAAGGGGGAATTTTTATGAAACATTCACAGCACACTGAATTGATTCACAATCATATGGCAATTCCATGGCATCATCTCTGCAAGGAAGAAAACCCGCCTGTCACAGAAGCAACACTGCCGGAAAAAGCTTCTATTATAGGGCGTACCGGCCTGATGCTGCTGTCCTGCGGCACGGGAGCATGGCGCGTTCGCAGCTCCATGAACACGCTGGCCAGAACTATGGGGATCACCTGCACCGCCGACGTCGGACTTGTCTCCATCGAATATACCTGCATTGATAAAACAGAAACATTTTCTCAGTCTCTCTGTCTGACGACCACCGGGGTCAATACTGCAAAACTCTCTGAACTGGAAAACTTCGTTCTGGACTTTCCTGCAAAGCATGCTTCAAAAACCAGTAAACACCTGCACAAGTTTTTAGACCATATCGAACAGCGTCCCGGTCATTATACACCGCCTGCCTTAGGGCTGGCTTCCGCAGTCGCCTGCTGTGCCTTCACGTTCCTGCTGGGCGGAGGTCCTCTGGAAATGCTCTGTGCCTTTTTTGGCGCCGGGATCGGCAACTGGCTGCGTGCCACCCTGACAAAAAAAGGCTTTACACTGCTTCTCTGTGTTGCCAGCAGCGTGGCGCTGGCCTGTATGGGTTACGCTGCCCTTTTAAAAGGTCTGGAACTGGCCTTCCACGTTTCCAGCGCGCATCAGGCAGGATATATCTGCGCCATGCTGTTTATTATTCCCGGATTTCCGTTCATTACAAGCGGTATCGACCTGGCAAAACTCGATATGCGTTCCGGTCTGGAACGTCTCGCCTATTCGCTGATCATCGTTATCGTTGCTGCGCTGGTAGCCTGGGGGATGGCACTCCTGCTTCACCTGAAGCCATCGGATTTTCTACCTCTCGGTCTGTCCAATACCACAATGCTGCTGCTCCGCCTGGCGGCAAGCTTCTGCGGCGTATTCGGGTTTTCCATCATGTTCAACAGCCCCTATAAACTGGCGACCCTGGCCGGCGTCATCGGCGCCATCGCTAACACCCTCCGCCTGGAGCTTGTAGATCTGGCTTCCTGTCCTCCATCAATAGCCGCTTTCGCAGGAGCTCTTACCGCAGGTCTGCTGGCATCTCTTTCAAAGGGCAAAATCGGATATTCTCGTATATCTATTACTGTTCCTGCTATCGTGATCATGGTTCCCGGATTATATCTGTACCGTGCTACATATAACATGGGGGTCGTCTCCCTCAGCAGCGGCGCATACTGGATGACAGAAGCTATGCTCATTATCCTGGCGCTTCCGCTGGGTTTGATCTTCGCCCGTATCCTCACTGATAGATCCTTTCGCCATTCCATCTAAGCTGATCCATATAGTATAAAATACGGCAAAAGCATATCCTGCCCTTGCCGTATTTTTAATTCTCATTTATTCTGACCGTTTTTTATTTGAAGTGGAACGTCACGATCCCGCCTTTGTGGTCATAGCCTGTATCCCACAACCTTCCCAGATCCATCCAGTGGGCTTTGCCGTATGTTGCCGCCTTTATTTTAAAGGTATCCGCTGATTCTTCATAGCCATTTACCAAAAACCAGTGCCATTGAAAAAAGTCGAATTCTTTATCTCTGTGTTTCAGCATCAGATACGCTACCGGGATTTCTTCATCGATGCTGGTCCGGATAGTATCACGTGCCGTTTCATAAGACTCACTTCCTTCCAGTCCATTCAGATAAAGATCTGTGACATCGGTATCTTCCAGATACAGGTTCACCCCATCCATATAAGTCTGAAGATCTTTGATCCCGGTACGCCGCGGCTCCAGATACAGCTTGACCGACATAGCAAACCGTGAATAAGTCTGACGCGTCATTACTTTTTTCTCAGGGTTCTTAAAATGATAAAGATCATCTCTGTCCCTGTACATCGAAAAATCGATGAACGCATCACAAGTTGTCAGTGCTGCGCAGCCACCCAGATGCATCCAGGGATCCATCATCCAGTTCTGGTTGCTTCCATATGATTTGCCCATTGTAAAATGAGGCAGCTCTACCTTTTTTATATTCAATGAATTTCTTTCCTTTCCATCAGCTTCACATATTCTTTGCACAAAATTTTATCAGATTTTCCTGCAAAGCACAAGAGAGACACCCGAAGCTTTTCCAAACTTCGGGTGTCTCTACTCTTGTTTCTCTATCTAATCAAAGGCTACTTTTCACTTAAGTACTGATCGATGCTGGCCGCAGCTGTTTTTCCTGCACCCATAGCCAGAATAACCGTTGCTGCGCCTGTCACGGCATCTCCGCCTGCAAACACGCCTTCCCGGCTGGTTGCCGCGCCTTCATCTGTACCGATTCCGCCGCGTTCGTTCGGTTCCAGTTTATCTGTTGTCTCTACGATCAGCTTGTTCAGCTTCGTACCGATCGCCATGATAACACAATCTACATCCAGTACGAAGTTGGATCCTTCAATGGCAACCGGACGTCTTCTTCCAGAAGCATCTGGTTCGCCCAGTTCCATCTTGACGCATTCCAGTCCTGTTACATAGCCATTCTCATCACCGATGACTTTGACCGGATTGCGAAGCAGCTGGAAGTCGATTCCTTCTTCGATAGCATGATGGATCTCTTCGGAACGTGCCGGGATCTCTTCCATAGACCGACGATATACGATGTATACATTCTCTGCACCCATACGTTTCGCACACCGCGCTGCATCCATGGCAACGTTTCCGCCACCGACTACCGCAATGTTTTTTGCTTTCTGAACCGGAGTATCGTACTCAGGGAGATATCCCTTCATCAGATTGATCCTCGTCAGATATTCATTGGCAGAGCATACACCCAGCAGATTCTCACCAGGAATATTCATAAAGGACGGAAGTCCTGCACCTGTTCCAACGAATACCGCCTTATATCCGTCATCCATAAGATCATCCACCGTCTCAGCTTTACCGATGATCGCATTAGTCACAAAAGTCACACCGCGTTTTTCCAGCTTTTCCACTTCCGCTGCTACGATGCTCTTCGGCAGACGAAATTCCGGAATACCGTAAGCCAGTACACCACCCGGTTTATGCAGGCTTTCAAAGACTGTTACATCATAGCCCTTTGCTGCCAGGTCACCGGCACATGCAAGTCCTGCCGGACCTGCTCCTACAACAGCCACCTTGGAGCCAGCAGGAAGTTCTGCAGCTTCAGAGGTTTCCGTTTCATCCTTTGCCGCATCTGCTTCCAGCTCTTCAGCATGAGCTGCATGCCAGTCTGCGACAAAGCGCTCCAAACGACCGATTCCAACCGGTTCTCCTTTTTTCCCACGTACGCAGTATTTCTCACACTGATTTTCCTGCGGGCAAACTCTACCGCATACACGCGGCAGAGAACTTGTCGCACTGATCACCTGATAAGCACCTTCAAAGTCGCCCTCTGTGATCTTTGCAATGAATTCCGGGATCCGAACCATGACCGGACAGCCATGTGTACATGGCTTTTCCCGACAGTTGAGACAGCGCATCGCTTCGTTGATAGCCATCTGTGGAGTATATCCCTCTGAGACTTCTTCAAAATTATGATTTCTAATATCTGGTGCCTGTTCCGGCATCGGATTCTTCTTCGCTTTCAGATTAATCATAATAACGTACACCTCCTGTCAGACGGCAGATATGTTTCGCATCTTCCTGTTCCTGATCTTTGTAGAATGAATTCCGCCGAATCAGTTCATCCCAGTCAACCAGGCTTCCGTCAAATTCCGGTCCATCAACACAGACAAACTTGTTCTCTCCGCCGATGACACAGCGGCAGCCGCCACACATTCCCGTACCATCGATCATGTACGCGGTCAGGGATGCTACCGACGGGATCCCGTACTCTTCTGCGATCTTGCAAACAAATTTCATCATCACCGGAGGTCCCACTGCAACGATCTCATCGTATTCGTTTCCTGCTTCGATCAGTTCCTTCAGTTTATCCGTAGTAAAACCCTTTTCTCCATAGCTGCCATCATCTGTCGTCAGGAACAAACGATCTGTTCCCACCTTGAACTCATCTTCCAGGATCACCATTTCCTTGTTTTTAAATCCAGCGATCATATCCACATGGATACCTTCTTTATGCATACCGGTTGCCAGCGGATATGCCAGGGCATTACCTGTACCGCCGCCAACTACAGCAACGCGCTTAAGACCTTCCATATGCGTAGGCTTGCCGAGAGGTCCCACTACATCCAGCAGGTAGTCTCCTTCCTCCAGCTGATCCATCAGCATAGTTGTTCTTCCAACCGCTGCATAAATCAAATCGATCGTTCCTTTTTCTGCATCATGTCCTGCCATCGTAAGGGGGATCCTCTCTCCATACTCATCGGTACGCAGGATGATAAACTGTCCCGGTCTGGCTTTTTTAGCCACCAGCGGTGCATCGATCACAAGCCATGTCATCGTAGGATTTAAACGTCTTTTGCTCAAAATCTTAAACATCTATGTACACCCCCTTCTCTATACTTCATCGAGACTTTTCTGTTGTCTCTTGAGTTTTCTGTATCTTCCCAGAGCCTCTTCTTCTGCGATATGGAACAATTTTTCTGCACGCTCCTCATTTTTCAGCTTCAGGGAACTGTAACGAACTTCATTCATGATAAAGTCATTATAGCTTTCTGTTGGAGGCGCACTGTCAACGCTGAGCGGATTCTTCTTCTCTGCAACCAGAGCCGGGTTGTATCTCAGCAGATTCCAGTATCCAGCTCTTACTGCCTTTTTCATTTCCTGCATAGCGTGGCTCATACCACCCTTTACACCATGATTGATGCAAGGTGCATATGCGATAATCAGGGATGGTCCATCGTAGCTTTCTGCTTCACGCATTGCCTTAAGCGTCTGTGCAGGGTTTGCACCCATTGCGACCTGAGCTACATAAACGTAACCGTAAGCCATAACTATTTCAGCCAGATCCTTTTTCTTGATCCGCTTTCCGCCTGCCGCAAACTGTGCTACCGCACCTGTCGGAGTAGACTTGGATGCCTGACCGCCTGTATTGGAATATACTTCCGTATCGAACACCAGTACATTTACATTTTCACCCGATGCCAGCACGTGATCAAGGCCACCGTAACCGATATCGTAAGCCCATCCGTCTCCACCAAATATCCACATGGACGGTTTCGCCAGCATATCTTTGTGATCTACTACGTATTTTGCATCCTCTGATGTTTCTGCAAAGCCTTCACAGGCAGCTGCCAGCTTTTCTCCCGCTTCCGCGGAGCCCTTTGCATCATCCATCGCTGCAAGCCATGCTTTTGCAGCATCACTGCAAACCCCAGACTCAGCTAAACGCTGTGCGCAGGACTTAAGTTCCTGACGTCTGGCCTTAACTGCGATAGTCATGCCATATCCGAATTCAGCATTATCTTCAAACAGGGAGTTAGACCATGCCGGGCCTTTTCCTTCTTTGTTCACGGTATACGGTGTGCTCGGCGCACTGCAGCCCCAAATCGAGGAGCAGCCCGTCGCATTAGCGATAAACATCCGATCGCCAAACAACTGTGTTACCAGCTTTGCATAAGGAGTTTCGCCGCATCCCGGACAAGCGCCGGAGAACTCGAGCAGAGGCTGACGGAACTGAGATCCGCGAACGGAATCCGGCTGTGCTAAAGCCTTATCTTCCTCTGTATTAGCAAAGAGATAATCATATCCAGCCTGTGCCTGATCCATATGATCTTCTGCCAGAACCATTTCCAGAGCTTTGTTTCTTGCCGGACAAACTTCTACACAGGAACCGCATCCAGTACAGTCATAAGCGGAAACGGCGATCGTAAAGCGCTTGGTGTTATCGCCCTTAAGAGGTACGCTTGCTGCACCAGCTTCTTCCGCCTGCTGCTCTGTAACAGCGAACGGACGGATAACAGCGTGCGGACAAACGTAGGAGCACCAGTTGCACTGCATACACTTGTCTGGATCCCACTTCGGAATATCTACTGCAATACCGCGTTTTTCATATGCGGCAGTACCAGATGGAATCGATCCATTCGCATTATCTACGAAGACAGAAACCGGAACGGCGTCGCCTTCCATCGCATTAGTTGGTTTCAAAATCTTATTGATGTAATTCGTCTGTACTTCATTGCGTCCTTCCGCAGCAGGAACTGTAAATTCACCCGTTGCATCAGCCCATGAAGCCGGTACATCCACTTTATGTACACTTTTTACTCCGGCATCGACTGCGTCGCAGTTCATATTAACGATCCGCTCGCCCTTTCTGCCGTAAGTTTTCTTGATCGCAGCCTTCATATGCTGAACAGCATCTTCGATCGGAAGAATATTGATCAGCTTGAAGAAAGCAGCCTGCAAAACAGTATTGGTGCGTCCACGCAGACCCAGACTTCTTGCAATAGATACTGCATCGCAAGTGTAGAACTGGATATTATTCTGCGCAATAAACCGTTTTACATTGTCCGGAAGCTTTTCATCCAGCTGGTCATCGCTCCAGGAACAGTTAAGCAGGAAAGTCCCACCCGGCTTTACATCTTCTACCATCTTATATTTATGGAGATAAGACGGATTGTGACATGCTACGAAATCTGCCTGTTTTACATAGTAGGAAGATTTGATTTCCTCATCTCCGAACCGCAGGTGGCTGATAGTGATACCACCGGATTTTTTCGAGTCGTACTGGAAGTACGCCTGTGCATATTTATCCGTATTGTCACCGATGATCTTGACACTGTTCTTATTCGCACCAACAGTACCGTCAGATCCCAGTCCCCAGAATTTGCAGGAAACCTGGCTTGCAGGTTCGCTGTACGGCATCTCGCTTGGAGGAAGCGAAAGTCCTGTTACGTCATCTGTAATAGAAATAGTGAATTCCTTCTTCGGATGATCGGACCAGAGATTTTCATAAACTGCCAGCAGATCCTGTGGCTGTGTATCTTTCGAGCCCAGTCCGTAACGGCCTCCCGTTACCAAAACGTCGTTGAATTTGCTGTCCTTAATAGCTGCTGTAACATCAAGCAGAAGCGGTTCGCCCATAGAACCAGGTTCCTTGGTACGATCCAGCACTGCGATTCTCTTTACTGTATCAGGCAGTGCTTCCAGGAAGTACTTTCTGGAAAACGGACGATACAGACGAACAACGACCAGACCGGTTTTCTTGCCGTTGGCATTTGCGTAATCGATAGCTTCTTCTATGGCATCGCATACAGACCCCATTGCTACGATGACTTCTTCTGCATCTTCAGCACCGTAATAGTTAAATGGTTTATAGTGCGGAGTTTTTCCCGTTTTTTCACTTACCATATCCATGTATTTCGCTACGATTTCTACGGTGTCATCATAGTTTTTATTACATGCTTCTCTATGCTGGAAAAAGGTTTCCGGCTGTTCTGCCGAACCCATGCTGTGCGGATGATTCGGGTTGAGCGCATTCTCACGGAAACGCTTTACTGCATCCCAGTCCACCATGCTCCGCAGTTCATCGTAATCCCACACGCTGATTTTCTGCTGTTCATGGCTGGTACGGAATCCGTCGAAGAAATGCATTACCGGCACCTTGCCTGCGATGGCAGAAAGGTGCGCAACAGCGCCCAGATCCATGACTTCCTGAACATCAGAGGAACAGAGCATTGCAAACCCTGTCTGTCTGCATGCCATAACATCGGAGTGATCTCCGAAAATAGAAAGTGCATGTGTAGAAATCGCTCTCGCTGCAACGTGCATTACAGTTGGGGTTTCCTCTGCCGCCAGTTTATACATGTTCGGGATCATCAGAAGGAGTCCCTGGGAAGCGGTAAATGTACTGGTGTACGCACCCGCAGTGATCGCTCCGTGTACTGCTCCTGCAGCACCGCCTTCTGACTGCATCTCTACTACTTTAACTTCTTCGCCAAAGATATTTTTCTTTTCTTTGCTTGCCCATTCATCTACATTTTCCGCCATAACAGAAGATGGAGTGATCGGATAAATGGCTGCCACTTCGGAAAAAGCATAGGCAACATGTGCTGCAGCCGTGTTGCCATCCATGGTTTTCTTTGCTCTCATGATCTTATCCCCTTTCTTCCATATCTAATTTCATTGCTTCCTGCTGGAGATAAATGTATTCCGGAACAACGCGTTCCTGAATCAGTCCTCTGGAACATACATAGGTACAAATTCCACAGTTCTGACATTTCTTATGATCGATCACAGGGTGTCCGTCTGTCATTGTGATCGCATCACTTGGACAGTTGTCTGCACAGTCTCCACAACCTATGCAGCCCATACCGCACACTTCCATTCTCTTATCTGGTTCTGCCTCTGATTCACAGGCTGCCTGTTTTACACCGAGATATGGAACCATCTGGATCTTGCCTCCAGGACACGCACGGAAACAGTCTCCGCAGCCTACACACTTGGAGTCATCCACCTTGGCAACACCATATTCATTGGAAATCGCTCCATAACGGCATGCTTTCACGCAGTCACCCATACCGGTACAGCTATATGTACAAACTCCGATTTCATCCAGATCGATTTTTCCGTCTGCAGCATCTTTTACGATATCACTGCAGCTGGTGTATCCCAGATCTTCCAGCTTCTTATGTCCCCATGCACCTCCGGCGCATTTCACAAAAGCAACATCCTCTTTCAGCTTAGTAAGATCGTGCAAAGTATCTACGATGATCTTCTTTCTGCATTTTACAGTGCAGGTTACACAGCCTTCACATTTGCTGTAATCGATCTTCGCATATCTGCCATCGATTTTATCTCCTACTACCATCTCAATAGCATCGTTTGGACATGCCAGCGCGCAGTCTCCGCATCCGATACATCCATATCCGCAAGCCTGCAGAGTATCCTTTTCATTATCCTTGGATGAGCATGGAATAAAATTAGTTGCCTCTCTCGGTATCATCTCAATGATGTGCTGCGGACAAATATCTATGCAGGCCATGCAGCCTGTACATTTATCCCGATCGATCACAAGCTGATCGTCTTCCAGGTGCATCGCATCAAATTTACAGCGTTCGATACAACTTCCGATACCCATGCATCCCCACTGGCATTCACCATCCAGGAATCCACACTCTTTCGCCTTCTGGCAAGACTCCATTCCATGGAATCTTTTCTTGCCGGCAGCATCCCCTGCACATTTCAAGAACGCCACCTGGTCACAGGCCTCAATAGGTTCTCTGCCCAGTTCTTCTGAAATGCTGCGAACAGCATCTGAATCACAGGCCGGACATAATGCTGCAGATTTCCCCTCTGCGATCGCCTGGGCACAGGCTTCACAGGTAGGATATCCGCATCCGCCAAATCCACCGCAGTCTACACCAGGCAGAAGCGAAAGGATTCGAAGAGCTGTTTCCTTTACCTTACTCATTTCCTTACCTCCAATCATATTTGAAACAAGAGAACTATTTTATTTACAGTACTCGGTATAATTAATAATGTATGGTGTATACAGTATTCCCTACACTTTAAAAAAATTTTTCCTTTCACCCGTATTCTAACACTCGGTGTCTTGTCTTTCAACACTAGATTTTTTGAAATTTTGTTTTTTTTCAGACACATGCCGATTTTTCCTATTCAACGACTACTTGAAAGCGTTATTTTGCAAAAAGACCTCGCATCTCAATGTTTTGCGAGGTCTTGTTTTTCCTATTTATCTTTTAGTATTCCACCCTTGATCAGGGAGTCCGCCATACGCTGACTCCCCAGCACCCAGATGATATCTCCCTTTTGGATCATTGTTTCAACATCCGGATTTGGAATCGGAAGATTATCTCTCTCGATCCCGATCACTGTTCCACGATATCGTTCACGGATTCTCGAGTTTTTAATGGATCTACGCAGAAATTCCGAGTCAGAATCTATCCTGATCGGACAGCATATCAGCTGACGTTCCGGCTCGATCCCATAGAAAGTCTGTGCATAAAGATAATCTTTTAAAGTTACATCCGGTCGTTCTGTGTATTCAATACAGTCTTCCTTTTCTAAAAGCATCATGCATGCTTCGATTTCATCATGGGTTCCCATCATATGAAGGATATCTCCAGACAAAACCATTTCATCGCTTTTCGGCATATTGATCAGTTTATCGCCACGTATGATTTTGATGATCTCCACCTGGAATGCTCTGCTGCGGGAAAATTCATATATCGTCTGATGTTCGCTGGTGTCGGTCACCTGGAATTCTGCAACCAAAAGAGATTCGTTGAGCCAGACATGGTTTCCTTTGATCCCCCGCTCTTTTTTCGCTTTTGCCAGTGTTTTTTCCGAAAAATTAGATACAAAACGCATCTCCAGGTCGATCGTCTTTCCCTTCACATAGTCAGAATGAACGATGATGGCCACTGGAATCGCAGCAATCAAGACAATCAAGCCGTACGGGATGTGGAATATTTTTCTCAGGACCAGTGCAATAAAGCAGGCTGACAGCATGACACGTATTCCCTTAAGCGTGAGGATCGGCAGCCGATTAGCCCGGTGCTTCAGCCACAGCTTCATCATAAGCGCATCCTTGCCGGATCCATTCATTATTGTGGCAAACGGAATCATAAATGCAGTGATCAGCCCTGCAGAAACCAGTTTTCCCGCAATACCTGTTCCAATAAACTGCTCTACAAATGGTTCAAAATATCGGATTCCCATCAGATATATCACAAACATGGCAGCCGAACTGATCCCCGTTCTGACCAGAACTGCCCTGATATACAGCAGCCAGTCGCGATCCTTGTCATCATCGCTCTGTCGTTCCGAAGTGTTTTTCCGCAGGAATATTTTCAAACCGCTTGGCAATTTCCTGTTGATGAAACGATACACCTTCTCCGAATTATTAATGAAGATCGGAGTTGTAAAGGATGTGATGACCGATACGCATACAACGACAGGATACAGAAAATCACTGATCACACCAAGTGACATTCCCAAGGTCGCTACAATAAAAGAAAATTCTCCGATCTGTACCATGCTGAATCCGCCCCGAACCGCCGTATGCAGAGACTGACCGGAAAGCAGTATCCCGAGAGTTGCAAATGTCATCTGTCCCAGTATGGTCACCACAGTAATGATCAATATCGGACCAATATATTCCACCAGAAGCTTTGGATCGATCAGCATACCGACAGCGACAAAGAAAATTGCCCCGAACATATCTTTAAGCGGCATGATGATCCGTTCGATCCGTACCGACTGAACGGTTCCAGCCAGGATCGACCCCGCCATAAATGCACCCAGCGCCGAGGAAAATCCGATCAGATTGGCAATGACCACCATTCCCATACAGATCCCTACCGAAACGACCAGCATCATTTCATCATTTGCCAGAAGCCGGATTTTCTTTAGTAAACTTGGAATCAAATAAATCCCCAGCATAAGCCAGATAGCAAGTTCAATAAACAGAATCCCTAACTCCTGAAACACAGCCAGTCCCGATACGCTCTGGCTGACAGAGATCGTTGACAAAATAATCATCATAAAGATACCTGCGATATCTTCGATCACCAGTGTTCCCAGCACCAGCTGAGCAAATTTTTCCTGCTTCAGTCTGTATTCCTCATAAGCCTTCAAGATGATCATAGTGGATGACATGGAAAGCATGCCGCCAAGGAAAATACAGTCCATTTTTTCCCATCCCAGCAAAGATCCAATGCCGCCTCCAATAAGGATCATCGACCCCATGACAGTCATCGCGGTAATGAACGCGCTGCCGCCTACAGTTGCCAGCTTTTTAAAGCTGAACTCCAGTCCCAGTGCAAACATCAGAAACACTACTCCGATATTGGCCCAGACATGGATGTCTTCAGATTCGATCACTGTCGGCAAATAGGTGAAGTTCGGGCTGATCAAAAACCCGGCCACGATATATCCCAGCACAACAGGCTGATTCAACTTTTTAAACAATATGGTTACAGTACTCGCAACAATAAAGATCAGTGCGAGGTCCTTTATCAAATAATCCAGCTCCAAATAATCCCATCCTTTCTTCTTTTACTTTCTACTATGAAACGTCACATAAAATGTTGCTCCTTGTCCAACCTGGCTTTCCACACGTAACGATGCGCCAAAAAGAACAGCGATGTGTTTTACGATGGAAAGGCCCAGCCCAGTACCTCCTACTTTTTTAGAACGCGATTTATCTACACGATAAAACCGCTCGAACAGCCTTTGATGGTGCTCAGGAGCGATCCCGATCCCTTCATCTCTGACACTGACTTCTATCTCTCCATCTTTTTTCAGTGCCCGCACCCAGATTTTCTGACCTTTATAGGAATATTTGATGGCATTCTCGATCAGGTTCAGCATCATTTGCCGGAATCTGTCCACGGATCCTGATAAATGTATATCCTTATCCAGTTCCTGCAAAATGCAGATTTCCTTTTCTTCCGCAATTGGCTTCAGTATTTCCACCGTACGCTCGATTGCTTCATTGACATCAAATTCCAGCTCCTCAGATTCACGCTTGTTCTCAATATCCGAAAGAACCAGCAGATCCTCGATCAGCCGCTTTAACCGCGAAGTCTCGATAGCAATGATATCAATAAAACGCGATCTGATTTCCGGATCTTCCGCGGCTCCCGCCTGCAACGTTTCAATAAAACCTGAAATCGATGTCAGCGGAGTTTTCAGTTCATGACTGACATTTGCCACAAATTCTCTTCGGATATGTTCTGCCTGCTCACTTTCCTCTGCAGCTTTTTCCAAAGTTTCGATCCTGTTACGATATGGGCGAAACAGATAAAAATATGCCTGTAGTCCGATCAAAACCATAAGGAGTATGCAGCTTGCTGCAAGCCACAGCATTCCAGTACCCATAAGTCGTTCGGATCCATCGATCTTCAAAATCGGTTGAAAATAGAGTCTCCAGAAGAAAAACAGCAGCAGCAGGATACCTGCCATGGCTTCTAATATCAAAATAATCGCTTTATTTTTCATCGTGCTTTGTATCCTTTACCTCTGATCGTTTCGATGTAATGTTCTTCGTTTTTTCCATCAGATAATTTCTGACGGATATGCCGGATATGCACATCCACGGTACGCGTTTCTCCCGCATAATCTATCCCCCAGATATTGTTCAGCAGCTGATCACGAGAAAAAACATGCCCTCGATGCTCCAGCAAGTACTTCAAAAGTTCAAATTCCTTTAACGTAAAATCCACCTGCTTGCCGGCGACCGTCACTTCATGGCGTTCCACATTCATCTTCAGATCATCCACCGAAATAACGGTATCCCCACCATCCAAAGAAACACCTTGCACGGCTTCATATCGCCGCAGTACAGCTTTGATCCGCGCCATCATCTCCCGGATCCCAAAAGGCTTTGAAATATAATCGTCAGCACCGGATTCCAGCCCCGTTACCTTGTCCGTCTCCTCCGTTTTAGCCGTGATCATAATGATCGGAACATTATTTCCCTCTTCTCGCAGTTCTTTGCAGATATCGTACCCGCTTTTCCCCGGGAGCATGAGATCCAGCAATATTAGATCCGGCTTTTCCCGATGTACCATGGTGATTCCCATAATACCGTCTTCGGCTGCGATACCATCGTATCCATTGGTTTTCAGATTATATAAAATCAGTTCCCTTATATTGGGTTCATCCTCGATAATCAAGATTTTTTTCATATCTTCGTCCCTTCTGATGCCTTTGACGGATCCTCCCATAAAATCACGCGCCCTTCTGCCAGAGTCTTTTTTAGATCGATGATCCTTTGGTTAGAAGAGCCTCTAAACTGCAGACTCAGATCTTTTTTCGCCTCAACAAACCGTCCATCGATGAGGACATCGATCAAAGAAAGGATCGTCTCTGTTATCTCACAATGCGGATGAGTGCCTTCTGTCATAAGATCTTCCAGCACAAAACCTGTGTACGCCCACACTGTTTTTTCTGGAAATTCCTGTTTCAATTTCTGCAAAAACGGCAGGATTCCTCTCTGATTTTCCGGTTCAAAAGGCTCTCCTCCCAGCAGGGTGAATCCGTGAATATAGTCCGGCTTCATCATCTGCAAAAGTTCTTCCTGCGTTTTTTCTGTAAAGGGTTCTCCATGGGTAAAATCCCAGGTTTCCGGCTGAAAACAATGTTCGCAATGGTTGGTGCATCCCGAAACAAACAGGGATACTCTTACACCGATCCCATTCGCAATGTCATAATTTTTAATTTCTCCATAATGCATGATGTCAATTCCTTTCCAGTTTATTATATCCTATCCCTTATTTTGAAACAAGGCAGGAATCCCAGGAAAAACAATAGCGGCCCGAACCAGACCGCTATCCTCATCGTTTCTTTAGTTTTCTTTTGCTTCAGCCTCTTTAATATTGATATCATCGAGAACCTTGTTGGCAATGTTGTCACAACAGTCTCCGATTTTTTCAATGTAGTGGATCACATCCGTATATATAACGGTAAATTCCGGGGAACACTCTCTTCGATTAAGACGTTCCATATGCTTGAGCCTTAAATTTGCTTCTAGTTTATTCATGCGTATTTCTTCCCGCTTGATATCCTTTGCCAGTTCGAAATCGCCGGTGCTGAGAGCCTGGATCGCCTCATTGACCATCTTTGTTCCCTGTTCAAAGCACTGGTAGATCTCAGCGCATGCATTCTCCGAAAACTCGTATCCATTCTTTGTTTTTTCTATCGCGAAGTGAGCGATATCCTTACAGTGATCTCCAATATGCTCTATGTCTGAAACCACATGGAACAGCCCGGAAATAGTTTCCGCCTGGTGCTCCGTCACAGACTCAGCCGATAAGATCGAAGAAAGATATTTCGTGATCTTATCTCGTAAATTGTTTACAATCAGTTCCCTTTTTAAAACAGCATCCGCAGCTTCCAGGTCGTTGCCTAAAAACGCCTTTTTTGTTTCAATGACCATTTCACTGGAAATCTGAGCCATTCTAGCCAGTTCTTTCTTCGCCATATGGATTGCTGCAAACGGCCGGTCAAGCAAATTGTAGTCCAGATAGATCGGATCCATTGGATCTCTTTCCGCATCATGACCTGGGATCAGCTTTTCAACAACACGAACCAGACCTCCGATCAAAGGAATGAATACGATGGTCGTCGCAATATTGAAGCATAAGTGCGCGTTGGCGATCTGCCTGGAAATAACATTCAGCTCATTTCCATCTGGTGATATCGCCTGAATGAATTCCGCAATATACGGAGTAAACCAAATAAACAGCAGCGTTCCGCCAACATTAAACAATGTGTGCGCGATCGCGGTACGCTTTGCATTGACTGAACCACCAATAGATGCCAGCAGTGCCGTTACCGTCGTTCCGATATTTGTACCAAAAAGGATCGGGATCGCTCCTACCAGACCCACGATACTTGTGACGCCATCAGGTCCGGCAGTGCTTGCAAGATTCTGCAGCACCGCGATGGAAGCCGAACTGCTCTGGATGATCGCAGTCAGAAGGGCTCCAACGACAACGCCCAGCGCCGGCGAATCAGATACCTTAAGCATGATATCCGCAAACAGCTGAGTCTTCGATAGAGGCTCCATGGCATCGCCCATGATGTTCAGCCCTACAAACAGGACACCGAAGGAGAAAATCGTTTGTCCGATATCCATGACTTTTTCATTTTTGTTAAGAAAAAAGTACATGATGAACCCGATAATAACGAAAATCCAAGCGTAATCACCGATCTGGAACGCAACCAGCTGTGCCGTTATAGTCGTTCCGATATTCGCACCGATGATAATGCTGATCGCCTGTTTCAGATTCATCAGACCGGCAGTAACGAAACCGATGACCATGACTGTCGTAGCACTGCTGCTTTGCAGCACCGCAGTAGTCGCTGCACCGGCCAGTACGCCGATAAAGACATTCCTTGTCAGTAACGATAAAATGTTCTTCATTTTCTCGCCGGCAGCCTTCTGCAGACCATCGCTCATCAAATTCATCCCATAGATAAACAATGCCAGTCCGCCAAACAGCGCCAGTGCGATCTGTAATCCTTCCACTTCTGTTCCTCATTTCCAAAATCATAGCAATATAACATACAACAACTATTCCCATTGTATTGTTAAATCTAACGGGGGGAAAGATACTGTTTGTTAAGTAAATGTTAAGATTATGTTAAGGCTCCAGCAGTTTTTCCGCCACTGCTGCGATCCCGGTTTGAAAGGCACCCTCTTCCGCCAGACGTTTTCCCTTTTTCTCGTCAGAAAAATAACGGCTTTTACCCAGAAACAACTGACATGGCAATATAGGATCCTCATCTCCGTTTACAGTGCTTGCGGATGCCTCCTGCAAAAGTTCTTCCTCCGTTACACGGTTTACCACCTTAACGAATTTTTCCAGAACCGTTTCACTGCATCTGCAAATCAAATACTGCATATACTGTGCTTCTCGAAAAGCACTGCTCTGCGCCGATGCGATCAGGCATACTTTTTCAGCCAGTTCAATACATGTCAGATCAAGAGGGGAAAGAGAATCCCCTGCATCCAGCAAAATGGTATCATAGCGTCCACTTTGCATCAGGGAATCCAGAAATAAAGAAAACTCTTCTGGATCCAGCTCTCGCAGCGGATTCCTCCCCCTTGTGGGCGCAAACGTTTCAAGTCCAAACTCATCACGTATCACGTAGCCGTCTAAAAACGGCATCTCGGATATCACATCTTCCCCTGCCATTTTGTGAAACAGATGATATAGATATCGCCCCATTGATTTGGCTCCACTATAGCTCGAAAAGAAGTTTTCCGTCGATTCCACCTCTTCCAGGGAAAGATACAATACCTTTCGCTGATGATACCGGCTCAGTTCCCTTCCCACTGCTACTGCTGCAGTACTGCACCCTGCACCGCCTTCCCAGGACGTAAAGGCAAAAATTCGAATATCAGGTCTTGCCACATTGACTGGATGACGCCCGGTCAGATTTTCATAAATCTCGAAAATATCCGAAACAAAAGACTGGGCGCAGCTGTAGCGATAAAGACAGAATTCTTTTTTCCGAAAATCCATGCGGATCATGGATGGTTTTTCTACCAGTTGTATCATACAGCCTTGCATGGTATCTGCTTCCTCCGGCACTTCTCCATCCCATATGATCAAATCAGATGAATTTTTCTCATTATCCTGCAGGATTTCCTGCGGATTTAAAATGCGGATCATAAAGGATCGACAAACGTGCAGCAAACCTAATCCCAATGCTTTTCCATACTCCTGGTCACTGCTGACTAATATGATTGTAATATGTTCCATATGGTATCCCCCTTTTTCATGGAATTATATTCCATGTATCTATTTATCAGATGATACCATGTTTTCCTTTTATTGTCAATCGGTCGATATGGAAATTTCCTTCTCCAGCTCATCGACCTTTGCCACTCTTCGGCGCAGCTCCCCAAGTGCCTGGGAAACGCCGCCCACTGCATCGATGATCCCCGCGTCTACGGCCTCCTTACCAAACAGGATCGTCCCAACGTCGTTGGACATATTATCACTGCAATTCATCAGTTCTGTCACCCTCTTTTTGGTAGCTCTGGAGTGACCTGCGATAAAATCGATGACCCGATCCTGCGTTTTTCTCATATAATCAAAGGTCGTCTCCGCCGTGATCACCAGCCCTGTGGTTCGGATCGGATGCAGCGTCATAGTGGCCGTACCCGCAATAAACGAATAATCTGTTGCCGTCGCCAGCGGGATGCCAATGCTGTGACCACCACCCAGCACCAGCGAAACTGTCGGCTTAGAAAGGGTCGCGATCATTTCCGCCAGTGCAAGTCCGGCTTCTACATCACCACCCATGGTATTGAGGATCACCAGAAGACCTCTCAGTTTCGGATTTTCCTCCACTGCGATCAGCTGCGGGATCAAGTGCTCATACTTGGTCGTTTTGTTTTCCATGGGCAGTGCGATATGCCCCTCGATGCTTCCGATGATACTGATATACTGTAGATCACTTTCAAAATCAGTTCCCGGTGCAGCCAGTCCCAATTCCCGGATCAGATCCGCAGTGCCTGCATCACTATCCTCCGATCTCGGTTTCTGTTCTTTTTTCTTTTCTTTTGCGTTCATATTTCCCTCCAGAATATAATACTATTACTAGTATCTGCAAAGTGTCCGCCGCTTATGCGGCAAGTCGCAGAAAGGAGATCGATCATGTTGTTAAGTGAAATAGGAAATAAAGAAATCGTAGATCTTTCCACCGGATGCAGTCATGGAGAATTATGGAACGCCGAACTGCTTTTCGAGAAAAAAAGCGGCAAAATAAAAGCGGTGCTCGTACCATCGATACAAAGCACCGGCCTGTTTCAAAAAGCTCCAGAAGAACTGTGTCAGCTTCCCTGGAACAGCATTGTCATCATCGGAGAGGACATGATAATTTTTCAATCTTATCCACCGAATCTTTAAACCAGATCCGTTTTGTAAAAATATAAAGCAGCGGCAAAAGGAAGATCAGATAGGAATACGCCAGCGTTTTCATGCCGACACCCATCATTTCCAATGGTACCGTACAGGCGATGTTCCACGGGATCATAACAGAGATCAGAACCGTGGCATTCTCGATATCGATGGCCAGCTCTGTTCTGTTTCCGCCTGTCTGCAGATACGGTTTCGTCATCAGATCACTGCACAGCATAATGGCAATCGTCTGACTGCAGAACACGACAGAGGTCATAAATCCCAGGATCACCATCAAGAGAAAACGTCCCGTCCGGTTCATCATCCGGTTGATCCTGTCCTGTACATCCGCCAGCATATCCGTTCCTTTAAAAACACCTGAGTAGGAGCATGACAGCATGATGATCCCGCATACTTCCAGCATGGATACCGCACCTCCGCCGCCGATGATATTCACCAGATCAGCATCCTGAGGCACAAAACCGACGATACAGCATTTCAATGCATCCAGCAGATCCATATCCTGAAGTGTCACCATCAGTACAAATCCGCTGAGAATGCTTCCCAGAAATGCCCAGCGAATATCCAGCTTGAGCATCGGAAGTACCAGAATGAACACAGCCGGAAGCAGTGTCAGCACAGAAAGGCTGAACTCCTTCAGCATGGAGTCCATAATTGCCGCATCCACCTGCTGCAGCGGATTGCGGAAGGATAAAAAGGCATACAGCCCCGTACTGAGCAGCACTGCAATCAGCCCTGTTTTATGCATATACTTTACATTGTCCATTAAATCCGTCTTCGTTACATTGGCGACCAGGATCGCACTGGAGGATGCCGGGGAACACCGGTCCCCGAAATAAATCCCGGACATGACCGCCCCTGCCGTAATCAGCGGATCCACACCGCCGCTGCGGGCCAGCGCCATCAGGATCACACCCAGGGTTCCCGATACGGAAAAGGATGTTCCCAGAATGTAGGAAAGCAGGCATGACATGAGAAATGCCAGCAGCACAAACAACGGCGGGGTCACAAACTTTACACCGTAATACACAAAATATGTAATGGTTCCGGAAGCTCTCCAGATCGCCGTAATGAACCCGATCATAAACATGATCTCCAGCACCACCAGCGAATCCCGCACACCGCGACCGGCCATCAGGAATACCTTTCCAGGAGAAAACCCTTTCGTGCAGCCCACCGCTACAAACGCAAACAGTCCGATCACCAGCGCGATCAGAATCGACTGTCCCAGGACAAGACAGGAGATCATGGAAATGACAAATACCGAAAATGCACTAATCAGTGCCATGATCTATTCCTCGTCTCCACTGCAGAAATGTCTTGCCGTATAATTATATTTTATATCGATCACGACCAGCGCACTGGACAGCGCAGCCGGATTGACACCGTTCAGAGCCGCCTTCAGATTATCATCCAGATCATAGTAGGTCAGAAAATGTTCTCTGAATTCCTTCAACGAATGGAAGTCCTCGATCTTTTCTCCCCGCTTACCGAAAATATCACAGATTTCTCCCATCACAAACGCAAAAATCTGCATCAGATTACTGGTCATCTGTACTCTGAGTTCCTTGCCGTCCACTTTGAACCCTTCCTTTGCCAGCTTGTCAAAGGTAAGTTTTTCTTTATTCTCCAGCATTTTATGGTACCGGATGATTGCAGGGTTCAGCTTCTCCTTGTTGGGTTCATACCAGTCCTTCATAACATCGATGATCATCGATGCCAGATTTTCCGGATCGCCGCCGTACCAGAGAGTTTCTCTGTGAAATCCGCTGACCGTCTCCTCGACTACGATTGCCATATACATTGCGCTTCCTGCCTGCTGTGCCATAATTATCTATTCATCCTTTCCCTGAAATCTTAGAACATTATAACACCGGATCAGACAATCGTCCATCCCTGACTTTGGGTCTGCAAACGTACCATTTGCGCATAGATCCCATCCTGCCTCAGAAGTTCTTCTGCTGTTCCTTCTTCCGCCATCTGACCTTCTGAAAGCACAATGATCTTGTCAGCTCCCGCAACAGTACGCATTCTGTGGGCGATGACGATGACCGTCTTATCTCTGATCAGCCTGGAAAGGGCCGTCTGGATCATGGTTTCATTCTCTACGTCCAAAGATGCCGTTGCTTCATCCAGCAAAATAATCGGAGCGTTCTTTAAAAATGCCCGGGCGATAGAGATTCGCTGCCGCTCTCCTCCTGACAGCTGGCTGCCGTTTTCTCCGATCTCCGTATCGTATCCCTTCGGCAGTTTTTCTGCAAAAGCATCGCAGTTGGCAAGTCTGGCTGCTTCCAGGACCTCTTCGTCCGTTGCATCCTTTCTGCCCAGGCGGATATTTTCCATGATGGAGCTGTTGAACAGCGTTACATCCTGGAATACGATGGAATACAGAGACAGCAGAGTTTCCGGCTCGATCTTCGCGATATCCATGCCGCCTACGGTGATTTTTCCTGCATCCGGATCCCAGAACCGGGCTGCCAGCCGTGATACCGTCGTCTTGCCGGAGCCGGAAGGTCCAACGAATGCCGTGACCTCACCCTGCTTTGCCGTAAAGGACAGATCTTTCAGCACGTTTTCTTTTTTATTGTAAGAGAATGTTACGTGATCGAACTTTATATCATAGTCCCGATTGGTCAGTTCTTCTCTTCCATCCTGTACAGGATGATCCAGGATCTCGTTCATACGTCCCACGTTGGTCCGGATGCTGATGATCGCCGCCAGGTTCTGCAGTGCCGCCTGCATTGGATCGTACAGTCTGGACACTACCAAAAGGAACAAAAAGAATGTCAGCACATCCAGGGATCCTTTTAAAAGCAGGGCCGCGCCCGCAAGAGCTGTCGTCGCGATACCAAGCTTTAAGATCATGTTTGCGGATGTTACAAACACAGCTGTTCCAAATTCGCACTTTACAGCCTGGTGTTCCACTGCATCGATCTTGTCGTACAATCCGACCAGATAATCAGCTTCTGCATTGTTTGCCTTTAGATCCTGCACCGATTCGATACACTCCTGGATGCCATCAGCACAGGCCATCTTCGCATCCATGGACTTATCGCTCAACTTCTGCTGCACCTTTGCAGAAAGCCCTACGATAGCATAGGCAACCGGCAGTACCCACAGTGATGCTGCCGCCATGCGCCAGTCAAAAAAGAACAGGCTTACAGCAATGAGCACCGTCGAGATCAGCGAACCTGCAAACGGCGGAATAAAATGGGAAAACGCTGTTTCTAAAGCCGTACAATCCGCCATGATGGTACTTGTCAGATCTGCCAGATCTTTCTTCCCGAAAAAGGATAATGGAATCTTCCGAAGCTTTTCTGCCAAAGTGATACGCCGCGTTCCCGTCTCCACATAAGTTGCCAGGAATGTGGTGTTGTACTGCCAGTATGTGATCCCGTAGATCAGCGCCAGGCAGAACAAAGCACCAACGACATAAAACGTGATCCTGCTGCCATGGATGCCTCCGTCCAAAAGATCTCCCACAAAGAAATACAACAGACTGACCGGAAACATGAATGCGATATTCTGGACCGTGCAGGCAATGACTCCCTGCACCAGATCCTTGGCCCCGCGCTCCGAAAGTGCGTATCTATGTTGAAGTTTTTCTATCATTTTATGGCCTCCTTTTCCACTTTCCACTGGATCGAAGATGCGTAATCCATCATCATTTCTGCAAAGATTCCGCCCTGCTTCTGCAGGTCATCCAAGCTCCCCGACTCAGCGATCTTACCGTCTTTCAAAACGAAGATCCGATCAGCACCGACTACTGTTGAAAGCCTGTGGGCGATGAGGATGACCGTCTTGTCCTTTGCAAGAGCAGCCAGTGCCTCCTGGATGCGAACTTCATTGTCCGGGTCGGCATAGGCCGTCGCTTCGTCCAGGATCAGGATCGGAGCATTCTTTAAAACAGCCCGGGCAATGCTGATACGCTGCTGTTCCCCACCGGAGAGATATATGCCTTCCGTGCCAAGGATCGTATGGATGCCGTCCGGGAACTTTGCAATAATATCTATGCACTGTGCCTGCCTCAGAGCCTGCAGAACATCTTCTTCAGAAGCCGATGGTCTTGCCATGCGCACGTTTTCCAGAATAGAGCCTTTCAGAAGTCGGCTGTTCTGGAAGACAAAGGAAACCGTCTCCATCAGCTTAGCCTTCGGAATCTCCTTTACATCAACGCCCCCGATAAAAACCTGTCCTTCATCTGCATCAAAGAACCTGCTGATGATATTGGCCAGCGTAGTCTTGCCTCCGCCAGACGGCCCTACGAAAGCCACAGTCTCACCGGAAGCGATATCCAGGGAAATGTGGTTCAGTGCCTTTTCTCCCCCGTCGTAACTATACGATACATTTTTAAGGGATACGGACGAATCCTTCGGCAGCTTCTTCCCGTTCTCCGGAAGAGGTTCCAGATCCAGCAGTTCATCGATGCGTTTCATGGAATCTTCCAGCAGCATCGTATTCTCACTTTGGAACATGATCTTGGTCATAGTCACTGTCAGCACCGGAGTGATGATGATATAGAATAAAATATTAAGTATTAGATCATTGCTCAGACTTCCCGTCGCCAGCCATAGCCCTCCGCCGAGGATAAAAGCGAAAACTCCGTGGATCAACATGGTCAGAAGACACATCGGGTGACGCATACTCTTGGTATAGGATACGGCCCATTCGCTGTAGTGGTCGATGGAATCCTTGAACCGGCGAAACGAAAATACGGTCTGCCCAAAGGTCTTGACTACTGGAATACCCCGCACGTATTCCACCGCTTCGTTGGACATATCCCCCAATGCATTCTGGTATTCGTTCATCTTTTCTTTGAGCCCCGGTCCCGTCATCTGCGTCATCATGACTACAAAGCTCAGTGCGATAGGCACCAGACAGAAGATCCCGAACCGCCAGTCAAAGGCGAAGAGCATAAAGATAAGCCCCACTGGAGTCACATAAGCTCCTACCATGTCCGGCAGCTGATGAGCCAGATAGGTTTCCGTCGATGCGGAGCATTCGTTGACGGTTTTTCTGACCTTGCCGCTTCCCAGACGTTCCATAACGCCAAGAGGCAGGGTCGTGATATGGATCATCATTTCTTTTCGCAGATTAGCCTGCACACGGAAGGCTGCAATATGGGAGCACATCAGCCCGGCTATGTATATCAGCATGGATGCCACTGCCGTGATCAGGGCCATCCAGCCGTTATAGGTAAGTTCTGTCGCCTGAGCAAAATCCGGCATGACATTTAATATTTCCTGTATGATTTTCCACAGGAAGTAAAACGGGAGCAGTGCCAGTACCGCGCTGACTCCTGACAAGATCCAGGAAAGATAGACTAGTACCCTGTACGAGCCTGCATAATTTATCAATCGTCTTAAATTAGATTGCTTTTTCAAGTAAAAACCTCCTTTGCTTTTCTACTTTTTTCAGAAACAATGGGGCAAAGCAGAGTTAGATTTTGCTAACCCGGAGCCCGAAAAAATGGGACTATTCCTGTCCCATCAATTTCATCCAGCCTGCAGTATAAAACGCCTGCATTTCTTCCAGATACAGCACCGCTTCTTCCCACGGCATCTGGTGGAGCACGAGTTCTAAGTATGTATTGAACATTCCCGTGATGATGATGTGTTCCAATCTTGGGGAAATCGGTGGCGACGGATTCCCCAGATCTTCCAGAACCTGCAGATACTTGTGTGTCGCCTTACTTTCGGTCTCAACCAGCTCATCAAGGAAGTTCGCATATCGGGTGCCCTCCGCCTTGCTGATGAGCATCTGGCATTCTTCCATGTGCTCATAGCAGTACTGCAAAATTTCCAGCATACAGTTTTCTGATACCTTCCCCATATTTTCCGGCTGCTGTTCTGCCGGCAGTGCGGCGAATTCTTCCTGTACCCGGCAAAAGCGGCTCATGATGTGGTCGTAATGGGGTCCGACAATGGCTTCGAAAAGCCCTTCCTTGTCCTTGAATCTGGTATAAATGGAGCCTGTTGTGGTTCCTGCCTGCGTCGCAATGGTTCTGAGGGAGGCATCCATATACCCCTTCTCCAGGAACTCCTTGCGTGCACATTCTATGATGCGTTCATATACGCCTTCTCTCTGCTTTGCCAATTATTTCCCTCCACCCATAACAATGTTATGTAACACTGTTATGAGTATAACGCGATTATGATTTTCTGTCAACATTTTCTCGAAAAAAAGAAGCTAGCCTGCTTACAGGCCAGCTTCGACTGCCAGCGATCGTGTGCAGGCAGACGCTGTGATTTCGTCACATTGTTTTCATCCCAAATCTCCCCCGATGACTGTATCGGTGGGATGAAATATATGAGATTTTCTGATAATGGTGGATATTCGCAGCAATCCATTGGAAATATTTTGCATAATTTCATCCCGAATAGTAATGCTGTACTATATCTGAGGATGAAAACCTTGGAATTGTCGGATCAAATACTAGGATTGGGGACATTGCAGGTGTCAGTTGTTGATTGTTTCATCCTACTGAATAAGGCAACGGGGGTAACGGGATGAAAACAACGTAACAAAGATATTGAGAGAAAAAACGAAGTTAACGAATCAAACTTGATACACGATCAAAATCTTCTTTGCGAACATAAATCTTATATTCATAGGAATACTTTTGATCAATTCCATAATTACCCGTACGTGCCCTTTGCACTCCAGCTGGAGCTGAACTCTGAAGGTTTGTGGTCTTTACTACATAATCAATACCCTTTGAAGATAATATTTCACATATATCTGCCTGCCGCTTCATATCAAAAGTAATCAACAGTTCTTTTCTATTAAAAATAGTAATCATCTTTTCCTCCTTGACTCCTCCATTTACCGGATTCTGGCATTATGTACAGTAATAAAGGATCACTCCCATGATTACCGCAAGGCAGAGACATGCTACTCCAAAGACCAGCATCTCACGCAGTCCATACAACAAAAAGGAATGGTATTTCCTTTAGAAAAGCTGGGGATTCGAACATCGAATTTCCAGCTGTATGGTATTATTCCGTTTTCTGTCAGGTTCAGGAAACTTTTATTTTTTCATTAGCCTCCAGTTCCTGACTTTAAAAAATTTTAATTAACCCGAAATCACACCGCCTCAATAAATCTGACGGTGTGATTTCTGTTGATACACTTAGACTTGCAAGATATAAATTTGAGAGAGTAGTATAGCCTTAACTGTAGAAGCCTACCTGATGATAGTAATCAGCATACTGCTGCTTTAATTCATCCATAAGCTTCTGCGGTCTTGGTTTCGTAACAAGCGACACGATAACAAATACCACTATGTTGCACAGGAATGCAAGCAATCCTGCTCCTCCGTTGGCAAATGGCCCCGGAGCTGTCATCAAGCCAAGTCCGTACACGGCATTGATGCCACCACCTACAAGAACTCCTGCTACAGCTCCCGCTACAGAGGAACGTTTCCAGAAGAGTGCGCCGCATGTTGGCACCATTACCTGTGCTGTAAATCCCAATGTTACCAGACCGATGGATACCAGCAGACCTGGAACATACAGACACATGATATATGCCATTGCCGAGAATACAAGCAGAGCGATACGCCCAACCCAGATGGTTCTTCTTTCTGACATGTTCTTGTTGATATAATGTCTGTGGAGATCCATGGTGTATACGGTCGATATTGCCAGCACCTGTGCATTCGCTGTTGACATTGCCGCCGCAGCGCCACAAGCCATGAGTACTGATCCAAGAACAAACGGAGCATTATTGAACAATACCGTAGGGAGAATGTAATCTGCATTACTGTTAATCAATTCCGCTACATCAGGATATATTACTTTCCCCGCATTACCTGTCAGACACGAACCCACATAAGCAATTGCCGCGAGCGCAAGCAGGAATGGCATCATGTCAAAGGTCTTAGGCGAAGACGTCGCATAGAATCGTGCCCACAGCTGAGGTCCCATAAATGAACCTATCGGAGTGATGATAAACATCGTCAGCCACTTCATCCATGCACCGTCCTGTAATACAGTGTGTCCTGGGAACATTTCCTCCACTGTTCTGAACATCGCCGCAGGGCCTCCTACCAGGCTTGCCACATACAATCCAGCAAAGATCATACCGAAGAACAAAAGAACGCCATAGAATATATCACACCATGCAATAGCTCTGATCCCGCCTGCCCATACATAGATAATGATTACAAGATAAAACAACAGTGCTGCCACAGCGAATGGAATAAGGTCACCAGATGCAACCTGTATCAGATATGCTCCTCCTGACAATTGCACCTGCAGATAAGGAACAGTACCAACGATCATAATGATTGCAATCAAATTTCCAAGTCCTACAGATCCGTACTGGTGTTTGAAGAAGTCTGTAGCGGTCACATATCCATTAAGCTTACCAAAATACCATATTTTCTTACCTACGCCGAAGTAGAGAATTCCGAAAAGCACATTCCATGCGATAGCAGTCCAGTATAAAGGTCCGCTTGTATAAAAATATCCATTTGACCCCAAGAATGCAAATGCACTCCACCATGTTGCCGCAACAGAGAAAAATACTGCAACCGGCCCCATAGATCTTGACTGAATGAAGTAGTCCTCAGCCGAACCCGAAGCTTTCCTTTGGGCAATAAATCCTATCGCTAACGGAAAAATCATAAAGAAGCCAATTACACATAAAGCTATTATATTTTGACTCATGCTTTGTCACCTCCTTCAGATTTTTCTGTTTCCGGATTAGTCACAGGTTCTCCCCAGTTGCTTTTCCAGGCAATCCCGATTACGATCACCAGGTACGCCCAGCAAATCAGGTTCCACCCGTAGATAAACGGAAGTCCGAAAATGTACGGCTCCGACATCTTCTGAAAAAAGAACACACCTGGGAATTCCATACAGGCAAAGCCAACTAGCATTAATATCCAGAACAATTTAGCCTTGCCGGACATCTTTGCGTCTTTAGGTCTCATTTTTTCCTCCTTTCTAAAACTAACCATATGTTTATTTTGAGGTTATAATACCATGCCTACTTTAATACCTTTTTAACGAAACCTTAAACCTGTCTAAAAAAGATTTTCAATTGAAAAACATATCTATCTTTCCAGGTCTTTCTTACACTGTGTACTATATATGGTGTTATATCTGTAATTACTACACTATTTATGGTGTGCCACATTTATATTTCAGGGGGTGATTCTATAAAAAAACAGAGTAGTAAAATTGAAATGAATTCTGACTGCTCTGTTGTTTTTCAAAAATCTATGCTGTTTTTACTATATACATAGCTGATGATGACACCACGAAGACCTATCTCTTTCCCTCTTCATTGCGCTCTACCACGTTTCACCATACATACGCCATGCCACAAAAGCAAATAACGCGATAAGTCCTACTACACAGCAGATCCTTGTAATGATTATTTTTTTTGTAAGTTTTATCATTTCACGACCTCCTTCCGTTTTTTCTGTTGCAGAAGCTGATGATTAAATTTATATCCAAGTCCTCTTAGACTGAGAATATATTTATAGTTGTTTTCATTAGTTTCTATTTTCTTTCTTAGATTGCTTATGTAGACCATTATTGTGTTTTTATCGCCCTGCAGACTCTCTTCTTTCCACGCATGTTCAAAGAGCTGTTCTGCACTATAAATCCTTTTAGGATGTTTTATGAAGAGCAATAGCATATCAAATTCTTTGACCGTAAGGCTGACTTCATCGTTATCCACCCATACTTCTCTTGTTGTAGCATTTAGAACAAGACCTGGAGCTTTATAGATTTCTTCTTCCTCCGTGCCGACTGAACTCATATCTATTCTTCGAAGATTTGCTTTTACCCTCGCTATAAGTTCTCCTGGAAGAAATGGTTTTGTAATATAGTCATCTCCCCCTACTGATAATGCGATGATTTTATCTAGTTCCTGATCCTTGCAGCTTACAAACAGCACGGGCGCATTGGTATGCTTTCTTATTTCCAGACAGGCGTCTACACCGTTTATATCCGGAAGCATGATATCAAGAAGAATAAGATCGGGTCTGTTTTTTTTAGCAGCCTCAACGGCTCCCATTCCATCCCCCGCCTCTATCGTCAAAAACCCTTCTTTTTCAAGATATGATTTTATAAGGGCCCTTATTGCTCTTTCATCGTCTACAATCAGAATTTTTTTCATTTTCTTATAGTTCCTTATCATTAAATAACGGTAAACTAACCGTAAAGGTTGTTCCAACTTTCTTGTTGCTCACAACTGAAATACTCCCTCTATGTGCATTGATCAGTTCTTTTGATATTGTTAGACCAAGACCGCTTCCATTTTCTCCTTCTGCTGCCTTTCCCCTGTTCACACTATAGAACCTATCAAAAATATATGGCATATCTTTTTCAGAAATAAGCGGACCGCTGTTGTTTATTGAAAAAATAAAATTTTCACCTTTCTTATCTGTACTAAAATTCACAGCTATGGTTTTCCCGCTTTTCGTATACCGCAAAGCATTGTTGAGAATATTGGAAAAAACCTGATCAAGCCTGTCTACGTCCGCTATCACAGTTTTATTCTTCAATCTTGCTTTTTCGACGTTTGTTTTAAGTTCTATTCTTTTCTCTTCCCCATCGTGAACATGTCTTTTTATAATTTCCAATGCAAGTTCAGTACATTCAAACAATGAAAAATTAAAAGAAAGCTGTTTCGTCTCAAGCTTGGAAAGCTGCACCAGATCTACAACCAGCTTTTCCAGTGTTATTGTTTTGTTGTAGATGACATTGATGGCCATTTCCTTGCTTTTCTGATCAGCAAGAGTACCATCTTTAAGAGCTGCAACATATCCCAGTATTGAGGTTATAGGCGTTTTGAGCTCATGTGAAATATACGATAAAAGAATATCTCTCGATTTCTTGGATGAAACCAGCTGATTTTCGGCTTCTTTCGTTATTGTTACATCTCTTATGATTCCTTCTATTGCGACAGGGCTGCAGCCGTCAAAGATCATTTTCGTAGAAAACTCTACCCACATGATCCTTGCATCGCTGTTATACAGCCTTATGACAGCTTTTTTCTCTGTTTCTCCTGATGTAAAATCCATCACCTCTTTAAAAACATCATAATCTTCCGGATATATATAGTCGATATAAAATTTTTCATTTGCATACACTTTCGCAGGAGTGATTCCGATCATCTTTTGCACAGACGGAGTAATATATGATATTTCAGGATTAGGCTCCAGCGTATAGAAAAACAGCACATCCGAAAAATTTTCTGTAATGATCTCAAACCGTTTCAGTGTCCTGTCCAGCCTTTCCTGTGAATTTTGCAGATAGATAATAAATATCACATAGTTCACTATATTCAAAAACAACATTTCCAGCAAATACAGGTTATCCACATTGATGTTCAAAGCCTCTACAAGAGAAATAGCAGCCTTGCCGATTCCCCATATGAAAAAAGCTATGATCGATATAGTTTTCTCAAAACTCGGCACATTCCAGTGTCTATATATGATAGTGCACAAGGTAAAAGTGAGTACCATCTGGTATATGGAAATAGGCATATATATCGACATAATGTCAAAATTGTAAATGATCGAAACAAATATCCATATAGTTATGTAGAGCGCAAATCTTATCCAGTAACCCGGAGGCCTCTTTTTTATAAAGCTGTACGTCGCATATAAGAGAAACAGGATGTTGTATAAATCCAGGATCTTCCTTAAGAGAAAGAATATCATATGCTCTGTTATATTGCCGATAAAAAGAAAAAGCAGACTACAGGAATAAAGCGCCCAACATATTCCCCATAGCCGCACGAAATTTTCCTGACTTCTTGCAAATATATAAAAATATATGGTGCTCATTCCTAGAGAAATGACGCTGAAAAATATAAATAAATAAGATAAAGCTGTCACTTTGCTACTCTTCTCTTTCTTCTATCATTTTTTCAAATCCGAGTATTTCTTTGATCGTCCATACTTCTATACCTGCATTTTTACATATTTCTTCTGCATCAGTATTACATCCTTTCGAAGAAATAACAAGCCCCCTACTTATCCCATTGCGTTCCATTGCTCTTAAGAAAAGCTTTATTTCCTCCTGCTTTACAGATTCGTGCGTTTTACAATATACTGCAGTCCTGCTCCCCTCTGCATCTTCATATATAATAGACAGGTTCTTTCTATCAGCAAAGTCGGCATCATATCCATAGGTTTTAAACATGCTGATAAGTTCGGACTGAAAAACTCTGCCAGAACAGTTTTTCCATGACGTTGTTTTTTTTCTTCTCTCCCATGCTTCATAGTCAAATACTGCTCTCGAATACTTCTCGAGATTCACATAGGCTTCCTCATATGTGAATTCCTCTGCATCAATTCTTCTCTGTTTTTTGTTTATTTCCTCTATCAGTTTTTTGGTTTTCATCTGATCTCTACGCAGTTTTATGTAATAAATGGAAAAGAAAGCAATAGCACCAATCCCCAAAAAACCTACTACAAGAAATGAAGGTTCTTCGCTGAGAAACTGATAGCCTGTCAGAGCAATTAGAAACAGTAAACATATATATCCCTCCTTGTTGATAGTTTTTTTTCTATCATATCGAGGAAGTTCTTTTCTCATCGCACTGCTCCGTTCTTCTTTGTTTGTTTCGAATTTCTTCTTGCTCTTGTAAAGTGCGTTCAAATTGTATTCTTCAAGTCCAAATTCTTCAAGTGTCGGCTTTCTGTTCAGCCATTTCTTTGATATACTTCTTTCTTCAGGCTGCTGTTTTATCAACATTCTCCAAGTATCATTCGCCATTTTTGCTCCCTCTTATATAAAGTTTATGAAAATTCTTCTGATGATTGGAATATCCAAAATCGAATCTGCAAATTGCTGATTCGACTTGGCAAGAGCTATCGTCCCAAAGAACCATAGTGCCAGACAAGCCACAAGAATTACAGGTTTTAACCATCTGTATATTCCCTGCCTTTTTATATACTTATCAAAGTTTTCCTGTTCCATTTGCATTATGTCAAGTATCACATTTTCAAGATTTTCAGGAATTATCACGTTATCGTAAATATCAATAAGTTCATGAAGCCTTTCAACAGAATCTTCATCCATTGATGAGTCTATTTTAAGTTCATGCCGAACAAGCTTCAGCCTGCCTTCGATCTCTTTCTGATTAAAATGGAGTATCCTGCCTATTTCGTCCATACTCAGATTTTCAAAATAATACAGTTTGAATGCGTTTACCGCCGAGGGCTCTAAAGTTTCCATATATGCATAAAGCCGGGATTCCTCTGTGAAATCTCTTTTATATCTGTCAAGCTCATGCATTTTACGCATTCCCGCTTTTATAACCAGTTGAAAAAACCATGTTTTCATCTTTGGCGGAGATTTCAGCTTCCTTCCGTTATACAAACTAAAATAAAATGCTTTATTAAGTATGTTTACTGTTTGCTGTTCATTTTTTACAATGCTGTACGCCATAAGATAATATCTCTCGTAATTCTCCATGATGTGATCTTTCATCATGGCGTTTATTCCTGCAGCCAGTCGAGGGTCTATCCTTGCCATTTTTAAATCTCCTTTTGATATTTTTGTCTGTAAAATTTATCTTTATATGCCCTAATTCTTTCTCTTGTTGCTTTTTCTTCCGGTAAAACAACGCTTAGTATAATGAATACCATCCCGTTTATAATCAAAGAGAGTGCTCCCGCATATATTATCTGAAAGTCAGCTAGTAGCCATAGCATTATATCCGACGAAAGACCTGCAAGTATGCCAACCACCGCCGCTTTGCTGTTGGATCTGTTCCATACAAGCGCCCCGAAAACCGGTATAAATATCTGCGCTGTTCCTGAAAATGCAAGTGCTCCCATTTTTATAATACTTCCTGATATAATAAGCATGAGTCCGTAAGCAATAAAAGCTCCCGCAATAACTGCCTTTTTCCCTATCGAAAGTAACTTTTTTTCAGATTCATCGCTGTTTATATATCTTTTATGTATATCTATTGTGTATATTTCAGCAAGTGCATGGATCTGCGAATTTGCAGTAGAGAGAGCGGCTGCGGATATGCCGCATAAAATACCAACAGCTAAAATAACCGGCATCTCCATCATTATCACCCTTATTAAAATCATATCGTTATTTTCCATGCCAGGGGAAAGTATACGTCCCGCAGCTCCTGCAAAAATAGGTCCTATATACATAATTGTTGCAGCTACAATAAGCAGTGATATTAAATGAAAAGCTTCGATACTCTTTATAGCGTACATTCTTATCCACATCGGCGGTCCCATAAACGCTCCCATAGGCACAAGCACAAACATAGCAAGGTACATGAAAGCGTCATTTTTATGACTGCTAAGTATATTATAGGAGCGGTCTATCATTTCAACAGTTCTGAAGGTCTCCTCAACACCTCCTGTTTTACTAATAAGAAATACTCCTGCGATAATCATGCTGAGAAAAGTAAGCGTTCCATAGTAGATGTCTGTCATTGCGACAGCCCTGAGCCCTCCTGCCCACAGATATATTATCATTATGAGACAAAATATAAGTCCTGCCACTCTCCAGGGAATAAGACCTCCACTTGCAGTCTGTATAAGATACGCCCCTCCGAACAGCTGTGCAGTAAGATATGGTATGGTAAATATAAGAGCTATTAGTGTGATAATAAAAGAAAGGTGCTTGTTATTGTATATATCATCGAAAAAATCTGTGGCAGTCATGTACCCTTTTAATTTTCCGTAATACCATACCCTTTTACCAACTGTCATAAACAGGAGTGCAAACAATATATTCCATGCAAAACAGGTGGAATAAAGAGGTCCATTTACATAGAAAGAGGCTGTTGATCCTAAAAACGCAAAGGAACTAGTCCACGTTGCATATACTGTAAAAAAGGATAACAGCACATTCATGTTGCGCCCCTGAATAAAGAAATTTTCAATCGTGGGAACTGAATTGTTTCTTGCAATTTCTGCCAGCACCAACGGTACGAAAGTAAAAGCAAAAATAATCATTAAAATTATTGTCATGCTACTCATATTTTTATTTTACCATATCGAAAGACCGCCTTAAATAAATACAAGTTTTTTTAAGGTTTTATTAAGGTTACATTTTTTAACATACTGCCTGTTGAGACAGGCAGCATGTTTTCAACTTCTGCTTATTCTGTATTTACAAATTTCCCCTTTGGAATTTCCACCGCATTCAGGAACATGTACACATATACAGGAAGGCTTTTTTTTAGGAAATCAAGCCGCACTTTTTCATCAACTGTATGTATCAGATATTCCTGTCCCGGTCCATATCCTATGGCAGGCTTGTTCATTCTTGTGCCTAACTGCGGAATATCAGTGCTGAAAGCCCAATAGTCATATACTACAGGAATATTGTTTTCCGAGACCGCTTCAGCGCAGGCTTTTACAAAATCATGTTCTCTATCTGTTATCCAGACTTCTTTTGCACTTTTTATTTCTTCGGCTTTGCCTGTATACGCGGTCCTCAGGTTTTCATTGACGCTCACCTCCGCATGGAAATCCGGATCATCTTTTACGATTTCATCTACAATCTGCTGGATTTCTGCAATCGCACCCTCTATGGTTTCTCCGGGTATCAGTCTCCGGTCATAAACCAAGGTGCATTTATCGGGAACTATGCAAAGTTCATTCGGCTCACAGTGATACATTGTAAGTGCTATACCCGGTCTTCCTAAATGAGGGTCTCTTTCTGTTTTAGACCATATCATTTCATTAACCTTCTCAATGAATTTTGCTGATTTTTCAACAGCATTTATCCCAAGCCACGGGCTTGACCCATGACAGCTCCTGCCCTTTATGACCACTCTGATTTCCATTCTTCCTCGGTGTCCCAGCATTATTCTCATGCTGCTTGGTTCACAGCATATCATAGCATCTGCCTCGATACCCTTCTCCTTCAAAATCCCTTCGCACAGTTTGACGGTTCCCATCATTTCTCCGTTCTCTTCAAAAACAACTGCTGTAAGAAGAAACGTCCCCTTAAAAGAGTATCCCTGTTTTTTCAGTCTTACAAGAATCGCTCCTGCATATACCTGTGACGCCAGATTGCATTTCAAATCGCCAGTTCCTCTGCCATGAATCACTTCTGTTTTTTCATTTACATCTGTAAAAGGATTAAGCATTTCGCTTATGTCTATTTCTGCACCATAAGGATCATATCCACCCCAATCATCTGAATTTCCTTCAGGAACAGTGTCCAGATGTCCATTGTACATGATAACAGGATCTTTCTGTGTTCCATTTACAATACCTATAACATTCCCCCAGTCGTCAATAAACACATCATCATATCCCAGTCTGTTCATTTCATGATAAAACATCTCAGCTACATTCCCTTCGTCACCTGATATTGACGGGGTTTTTACAATTCTTTTGCAGAAATCCAACATCTCCGGATATATTTCATCTGCGATTTTCCAAACTTCCTTCTTCATGGTTAAGCCTCTCTTTCATATTCTATTTTTCCATCGATGATTGTCACATCGACCTTCATATCCCATATGTTTTCAGGACTTTGCTTGATAAAATCGCCATTTAAAATGACAAGATCCGCTAGCTTGCCTTCTTCTATGCTTCCCTTGATATCTTCTTCTTTTGAAGCATATGCTCCATTATAAGTGAACATTCTCAGGGCATCCATCTGAGAAATGCATTCATCAGGGTTTATGACATTTCCTCCCTGCGTTTTCCTGTTTACCGCAAGATGGATTCCCATCAGAGGGTCAGAGAATGTTATCGGACCAGCCGCAATGATTCCCCTGTCTAAAAAGCTTTTTGCGATGAACATTTTAAATGCCATGTCTTCACCATAGTTCGTAATGTATCCGTCACCAAACTCATATAGAAATATAGGATTGCAAATAGGAACGATCCCCAGCTTCTTGATTCTGTCAAGAAGCTCGTCATTTATCATCGCACAGTGTTCAATACGATGTCTTATATCCTGTACAGGCTCCTTTTTAAGTGCGTTTTCAATTGCATTGACTATAACCGTAACTCCTTTGTCGCCTACCGCATGGCTTGTTACCTGCCAGCCGCCGCGATGCGCTTTTAATATATATTCATCAACCAACTCCTGCGAATGCGATAAGATCCCATAATTATTTTCGTCTATTGCATACGGTTTTATCGTTGCTGCTGTAGGACCGCTGCTTGAACCGTCTATCATCAATTTGATAGGCCCCAGTCTAAATCTTTCGCTGCCCATTCCTGTTCTTATGCCTATTTTTAAATAACTGTCAACAAAGTCCAGATTGTCTACAAAAGAAAATATCATTGAATAGTACCTTATTTTGAACCTATTTTCTTCGATCGCTCTCTGAACAGCTTTCATCTGAGTTGGACCATATCCGCCCGAATCGTGTACCGATGTTATTCCTTCTCTGATAAGCATATTCCCTGCAGCAGTCATTCCTTCTATTATTTCCTCTTCATTTGGAATTGAAGCTTTGCACATTACCATATGCGCTTCTTCCTTCATGATTCCTGACAGTTCCCCATTCATTCTTGTAAAAGTTATGTCGCTATATGCATGAGTATTGGATATCCCTGCAATTTCAATACTTCTGGAATTATGGGAGGATATATGGCTACATACTCTTGTAAGCATTACCGGATTATCCGGAGCAACTTTATCCAGATCCCATCTGTCAGGACATCTTTTTTCCTTAAGATACTGATCGTTGTATCCCCAGCCCCTTATCCATTCTCCTTTTGGAGTGACTTTGGCTTTTTCATATACGGCCTCTTTAATATCCTCTATGGAGTGTACCGCTGACGGTCTGCAATCAATAGTAAGAGAGTTTAGACCCATTACTGCTGTATGTAAATGAGATTCGATAAACCCCGGTATGAGAGACCGGCCTTTCAAATCAATTTCCTTCGTTTTGGTACTTCTGAATTTTTCAACTCCCTTCTGATTTCCAACATAAATTATTTTATTTCCTTTTACTGCAACTGCTTCTGCTATCCTGTTCTCTTTATCAACTGTTATAACAGAACCGCCTGAAATTATTAAATCTGCACTCATAAAAAAACCTCCTTTTTCGTTTGTTCTCTTTGTAATAAATATACTTTCCCAAGCTAAAAACAATTTTAAAAGAACATTAATAATATCTAAAAATTTGCATTTTTTTAAAAACTCAGATTTTATGGACGGATTGATTACAGGATCATAAAAAAACAGCGCACCTGCCGAAAAAAGCAATTGCGCTGTTTCTTAGTTCTTTGTTTTTTGCAACTAACCGTTAGTCTTTCAATAGGAGGCTACCTACTTCTGCTTAATAGCAGCCTGTGCCGCAGCCAGTCTTGCGATAGGTACACGGAACGGCGAGCAGGATACGTACTGAAGTCCTACTGCATTGCAGAATTCGATGGATTTCGGATCTCCGCCGTGTTCTCCGCAGATACCCAGCTTGATGGAAGGTCTTGTCTGCTTACCAAGTTCTACTGCCATCTTCACCAGCTTGCCTACGCCAACCTGGTCGATGCTCTGGAACGGATCGTCATCAAAGATTCCCTTTTCTCTGTATTCCTTGATGATCTTGCCAGTGTCATCTCTGGAAAATCCGAATGTCATCTGAGTCAGGTCGTTTGTACCGAAGGAGAAGAATTCAGCTTCTTCTGCGATTTCATCAGCAGTAAGTGCAGCTCTTGGGATTTCGATCATCGTACCGATCAGATAATCGAACTTCACGCCTTCTCTTTCCATAACAGCTTCTACTGTCTTTACAACTGTAGCCTTAACATCAGCCAGTTCTTTTCTCATGCCTACCAGCGGGATCATGATTTCCGGAATGATGTCCAGACCCTGTTCTTTTCTCACTTCGATAGCAGCCATGATGATTGCTTCTGCCTGCATTTCAGCGATTTCAGGATATGTAACAGCAAGACGGCATCCTCTGTGACCCAGCATCGGGTTGAACTCGTGGAGTTCCTGTGTCTTCTTAGCCAGTTTTTCATAAGGTACGCCGATCTGTTCGGACAGTGCCTTGATTTCATCATCTGTATGCGGAAGGAATTCGTGGAGAGGTGGATCCAGCAGACGAATGGTTACCGGTCTGTCTCCCATTGCCTCGTAGATTCCCTTGAAGTCGCCCTTCTGATAAGGCAGCAGGAATTTCAGAGCTTCTCTTCTTTCTTCTTCGCTGTCAGCCAGGATCATTCTTCTTACAGCCGGGATTCTTTCTTCTTCGAAGAACATGTGCTCAGTTCTGCAAAGTCCGATACCTTCTGCGCCAAATTCTACAGCCTGCTTAGCATCTCTCGGGTTGTCAGCATTTGTTCTGATCTTCAGTGTTCTGATTTCATCAGCCCAGGACATGATTTCTGCAAAGTCTCCGGATAATTCAGGCGGTACAGTCTTGATCTGTCCCTTCAGAACGTCACCTGCAGTACCGTCGAGGGAGATGTAATCGCCTTCCTTGAATACGTATTCGCCGATAGTCAGTTCCTTAGCTTCTTCATCAACCTTGATCTCTGCACAACCGGATACGCAGCACTTACCCATACCTCTTGCTACTACAGCAGCGTGGGAAGTCATTCCGCCTCTGGCTGTCAGGATACCTTCTGCAGCAACCATACCAGCCAGGTCTTCCGGAGAAGTCTCCAGTCTTACCAGGATAGCCTTTGCACCGTTAGCTACAGCAGTTTCCGCATCGGATGCATTGAAGTAGATCTGTCCTGTTGCAGCACCAGGGGAAGCCGGCAGACCCTTGGTCAGCTTTTCAGCTTCCTTCAGTTCTTCTGCATCGAACATCGGGTGAAGCAGCTGGTCGATCTGAGCCGGTTCAATACGCATAACAGCCGTTTCCTTGTCGATCAGACCTTCGCTCTGCATGTCAACTGCGATCTTAACAGCAGCCGGAGCAGTTCTCTTGCCGTTTCTTGTCTGCAGCATGAACAGCTTGTTTCTTTCTACTGTGAACTCCATGTCCTGCATGTCTGTGTAGTGCTTTTCGAGGAGTTCTGCGATTCTTGTGAATTCTGTATATACTTCCGGGAAAGCCTGAGCCATTTCAGCAATCGGCTGCGGAGTACGGATACCAGCAACAACGTCTTCGCCCTGTGCGTTTACCAGGAATTCACCGAAGATCGCTTTTTCACCGTTGACCGGGCTTCTTGTGAAGGCTACGCCTGTACCGGATGTGTCTCCCATGTTACCGAATACCATGGACTGTACGTTTACTGCAGTACCGATGCTGTCCGGGATCTCATTGAGCTGTCTGTAAAGGATAGCTCTGTCATTGTTCCAGGAGCGGAATACAGCCATGATTGCTTCCATCAGCTGATCCTTCGGTTCCTGAGGGAAGTCTCTTCCCATTTCTTCCTTAACGAGAGCCTTGTATCCAACGATGATTTCCTTTAAGTCTTCTGTCGTCAGATCTACGTCGAACTCATAGCCATGTTCTTCTTTCTTTGCATCGAAGATCGCATCGAATTTAGTCTTTGCGATTTCCATTACAACGTCACCAAACATCTGGATGAATCTTCTGTAGCTGTCATATGCGAAACGCGGATTTTCTGTCAGTGCAGCCAGTCCTTCTACCGTCTGGTCGTTCAGACCCAGGTTCAGGATGGTGTCCATCATACCAGGCATGGAGATCTTAGCACCTGAACGAACAGAAACCAGCAGAGGGTTTTCTACATCGCCGAACTTCTTGCCAGTTGTATTTTCCAGCTCTTCCAGCTTTTCAAAGATAGATGCTACAATATCGTCACCGATCTTTTTCCCTTCATCATAGTATCTGTTGCAGGCCTCAGTCGTTACGGTAAAGCCAAATGGTACCGGCAGACCGATCTTGGTCATTTCCGCCAGGTTGGCTCCCTTTCCGCCGAGGAGGTCTTTCATGTCCTTAGAACCTTCGTTAAAGGAATACACAAATTTTTTCATTTTTACATACACTCCTTGCTTAAAACTATTAGAATACTAATTTTTGCTCTATATATTCTTTCACCTGGTCTACAGGGATTCGAATCTGTTCCATCGTGTCTCTGTCACGGATCGTTACACAGTGGTCTGTTTCCGTGTCAAAGTCCACGCAGATGGAGAACGGTGTACCGATCTCATCTTCTCTTCTGTACCGCTTGCCGATAGATCCTGTTACATCGTAATCTACACTGAAGTGCTTCGTCAGTTCCTCATAGATCGGTTCTGCTACCGGTGCCAGCTTCTTGGCCAGCGGAAGTACCGCTGCTTTGTACGGCGCCAGAGCCGGGTGCAGACGCAGTACAGTTCTCACGTCTTCCTTACCCTTACTGTCTGTCAGAACTTCTTCATCATACGCATCCAGCAGGAAAGCCAGCAGCATACGCTCTACGCCCACTGATGGTTCGATACAGTACGGTACATATTTCTCATTGGTTTCCGGATCCATGTAGCTCATATCCTGTCCAGATGTGGTCTGATGCGCTTTCAGGTCATAGTCAGTTCTGGAAGCGATGCCCCACAGTTCTCCCCAGCCGAACGGGAAACGATATTCGATATCTGTCGTCGCATTGCTGTAGTGCGAAAGCTCTTCTGGGTCGTGATCTCTCAGTTTCAGGTTTTCCTCACTGAGTCCCAGCGACTTCAGGAAGTTAACAGCATAGTCTTTCCAGTATGCGAACCACTCCAGCTCCGTTCCCGGTTTGCAGAAAAATTCCAGCTCCATCTGTTCGAATTCTCTGGTACGGAAAATGAAGTTTCCCGGGGTGATTTCATTACGGAAGGATTTACCTACCTGTGCGATACCAAACGGGATCTTTTTTCTGGAAGTTCTCTGTACATTCTTAAAGTTTACGAAGATTCCCTGTGCTGTTTCCGGTCTAAGATAGATCTCAGACTGAGAATCTTCCGTAACACCCTGGAACGTCTTAAACATCAGGTTAAACTGACGGATACCGGTGAAATCAGCCTTGCCGCATTCCGGACACTTGATGCCCTTTTCCTGGATGTAGCTTTCCAGCTTTTCATTTGGCCATCCGTCTACTACGGGCTCTTCAACGCCTTCTGCTTCTTTCATATAATCTTCGATAAGCTTGTCGGCGCGAAATCTTGCTTTGCACTGCTTACAGTCAATCAGAGGATCGGAGAATCCGCCCACGTGACCCGAAGCCACCCAGGTCTGCGGATTCATGAGGATCGCTGCATCAAGACCTACATTGTACTTGGATTCCTGTACAAACTTTCTTCTCCAGGCATCTTTTACGTTGTTCTTGAATTCCACACCAAGCGGACCGTAGTCCCACGTATTGGCAAGCCCACCGTAAATTTCTGATCCCGGATAAATAAATCCGCGATTTTTTGCCAGGGCTGTCAATTTTTCCATTGTCACTTCTGTGCTCATACTTTTTACTCCATATAAATCGATTATTCTTTCTCAGCCGTTTCTTCCTGTTCCACTGCAGTCTCGCCCGCACCTTCTGCTGTATCGGCTGCTTCACAAGGAGCATCTGTCTCATCTTCGTCTTCACCTTCAAGACGACTTTCCTCATAAAGTTCTTCTGCTGCATCAGCGACTTCTTCTCCGGCCTTCCTGATCTTGCTTACCGCTTCACCGGCTTTCTCAAGACCCTTCTGATACCAGGTCGCGCTGCGCTCTTTCACTTCTCCAGCAACCGTACTGCTCTTTTCTGCAACAGATCCCATAGCATCCGTTACAGCATCGCTTACATCTATGATAGTTCCATCTGTCTTGATGATCTCGATGGAGCACTTAAATCCAAATGCCGCCACCACAGCCACTACTGCAGCGATCGGTGCAATTACCACTCCCACAAGACCAGCATTAACAGGAACGTTGAGAACCAATTCTCCGTCTTTCTTAACCTGAATCTTCGATACATTACCCTTTTTAACGATCTCTTTCAGGCGCGAAAACAATGCTTCTCCTTTTTTCCCGAAGCCTTTTTTCTTTTCTCCAGTATTGATGATTTCCTCAATAGCAATGATAGCATCTACCACACTGCCGTCGGTTTCTTCCAGAGCCTGCTTAGCTTCTGCGTACGTAACGCCTGTTCTATCTTTGACTAATTCGATTTTTTCTAACGTGATTTCCATCATTTCCCTCCTGTTACTATACCTCAGATCAGCTTTTCACTTTTCAGATCCGAAGCGTCTAAATGATATGCTGCATATTCTCGTATAAGTTTCTGCAGCAACCGACCGGTATCCTCTTTTAATGCAAGGTTTTTAAGATTCTTTAAGGAGTTGATCGTAAAATACTTCAATATGTTTACTATACCAAATTCAGGATCATAAATCAATGTATGCTGCTGTGAATTTTCTGTGCAAAAGCTCTTCTGTTCTGTTTTGTCCTGCTGATTCTGCATTTTTTCCCAGCATTCCTGGCACAAAATCCCGCCTTCCGGAATGCTGAATTTATATGCTTCTTTTTTCTCCCCGCAATGGACACATCGATCTACCTGCGGAGCCACGCCCGCATACTTGAACAGCTTTATTTGATACCCCAGCACAAGGGTACCTATTCCTCTGTCCCTGCTCTCAAGAAGATCAAAAAAATCAAGCAGCAAATGAAAGATCCCCGGTGCCGGAACCCCTTCCGAGAGCACACGTTCGGTAAATTCCAGAACGTACGCCCCATTCATATACTTGTCCACGTTTTCTCCGATCGCATAGTAGCTTTTGATCACATCAGCACTGTTGATATTATAACTGTCTCGATTCTTAAAAAGCTCATATCTGCCGTAAGTAAAGGGACGCAGTGCCAAAGAGCTCTTGCCTCTGCCTTTTTCCTGAATACTGGTTCCTGCACTGATTTTTCCGTATTTTTTCGAAAACAGCAGGATCATCCGGCGATTGTATGAAGTTTTGATCTGCCTGAGTACGATTCCTTCTGTATCCGTAAGCAATGCTTTTCACCTACTCCTTATACCCGAAATTGGAAAGTGCGACATCACTGTCTCTCCAGTTTTCTTTTACCTTCACCCACAGTTCCAGATAAACCTTGGTCCCCAACAACACCTCGATTTCTTCCCGGGCACTTTTACCGATCCCCTTCAGTTTTCGACCACCTTTTCCGATGATCATTCCTTTATGAGATTTCTTTTCACAGTAAATCACAGCATGGATTTTCGTGATTTTTTCTTCCTCTTTGTACTGTTCGATCTCCACAGCCACTCCATGAGGCACCTCGTCCTGCAGATACATCAGTATCTTTTCCCTTATGATCTCACTGACCACAAACCGTTCCGGATGTTCTGTGATCATATCGTCCGGGAAGTACATCGGGCCTTCTTCCATGAATTGCGCCACTTCTTTGATCACGTTTTCTACATGTGTCCCTTCCTTTGCAGAAACGCCTATGATCTCCTCAAAAAGGCCGAGCTCCTCATACTCCTTGTAGATTTCAGCGAATTCATCCGGCTGCATCTTGTCGATCTTGTTGATGACCAGGATCTTCGGCGTTACGACATCATCCAGCAGATCCACTATATATTTGTCTCCGGGACCATCTGAAAGTTTATCGTCTACAATAAAAATTATGGCGTCCACTTCTTTCAGTGTACCGATCGCCGCATCGGTCATATACGATCCCAGCTTCGTCCTCGGACGATGGATCCCCGGCGTATCGATAAAAATCATCTGCAGATCTTCCGGAAGTTCATCATCGCTGTAATGGGTGTAAATGCCGCGGATCGCATTACGTGTCGTCTGCGGTTTTTCCGTCGTGATAGCGATCTTTTCTCCTAAAATCGCATTCAGAAGCGTGGACTTTCCTACATTAGGGCGACCAATAATGCCTACAAAACCTGTTTTCATGCATTCCCTCCTTCCAGCCGGAATCCTTCCGGCAAAAGCACGTTCAGCGGTCTGATATGCAGCTGCTGTGGATCATCCGCCGTGATAACGATGATCTGCGGTGCAAACTCGAACATGAACTGTCTGCAGATCCCGCAGGGAACCGCTTCACTGCCTGATCCATAAATGGCAATAGCCTCAAATTTTCGTTCTCCTTCTGAAATAGCCTTGACAAAAGCAGTCCGCTCCGCGCAGATCGTTGCTCCAAAAGATGAATTTTCGATATTCACTCCGGTATAAACTTTTCCACCCTTTGTCAGCAATGCCGCTCCCACCTTATAATGCGAAAACGGCGCATACGCCTTGTCACTGGCTGCTCTGGCAAGTTCAAAGAGAGATTTCGCCGTGTTGCGGTCGATTTCAGGAATGTTTTTCTGTTCCATCTATACGCTCCTTTTCAAATCTAAAGCATCCATGATGAGCTCTTCCTGCTGACGCATCTGAACCTTGTCCGACTCTTCCATATGATCGTATCCCAGAAGATGCAGCACACTGTGGACAAACAGATAAACGATTTCACGCATCTGTGAATGACCATACTCCTCAGCCTGTTTCTGCGCCTGCTCCAGACAGATCACCACGTCTCCCAGCAGAATCTCCTCCTCTTCATCCTCCCAGTCGATCTCATTAAAATCCTCGATCATAGGGAAGGACAGTACATCGGTAGGACGATCCACCTGACGATACATTTTGTTCAGCTGATGGATCTCTTCCATTGAAACAAAGGAGAGACTGATTTCGACTCGTTCGTCTGGAATTCCTTCTTCCTTCAGGCAGAGCACTGCCGCCTGCTCGAGCGTCCCCAGGAGCATTGCACCCTGCTGCGGGATACGTTCCTCGTCACATAATAATCTCATGGATCTATTCCTCGCCTTCTTCGTTTATCGGATGCTTCCGATAATAATCATCGTACGCCTTGATCACTTTCTTTACCAGCTGGTGGCGCACCACATCGACATCCTTCAGCTCACAAAACCGTATCTCCTCCACATCACGTAAAACGCGACGCGCTTCGATCAGTCCCGACTTTTTCCCTCTGGGTAGATCGATCTGAGTGACGTCACCTGTAACGACTACTCGGGATCCGAACCCCATACGAGTCAAAAACATCTTCATTTGCTCCGGTGTTGTATTCTGCGCTTCATCTAAAATGATAAAGGAGTTATCCAGCGTTCTGCCCCGCATATAGGCCAACGGAACGACTTCTATAACTTCCTTCTCCTTCAGACGCATTGCACTTTCCCGACCTAAAACATCATACAGCGCATCATACAGCGGGCGCAGATACGGATCCACCTTTTCCTGCAGATCCCCCGGCAAAAATCCCAGCCGTTCTCCCGCTTCCACCGCAGGTCTTGCCAGGATGATCTTCTGAACCTCTTTGTTCTTCAATGCATTGACCGCCATCGCCACCGCAATGTAAGTTTTCCCCGTTCCTGCCGGTCCGATCCCGAATACGATATCGTGATTCCTTATGCTCTCCACATAGATCTTCTGTCCCAGCGTTTTGGGGCGCAGCGGTTTTCCATCATGTGTAAAACAGATGATCCCTTTTTCTACATTTTCCTGTTTATAGGATATTCCTTCATTGCTGAGATCTGCAATGTAGTTGATTTTTTGCTGATCCAATTTGCCTCCTTTTTCCAATACTCCCATCATTTCTTTCAGCAGATTTTCCGCTTTCTGTGAATTTTCACCTTTTAAAAGCAACTCGTTTCCCCGCTGAATGATATCCACTTTTAAATTCTTTTCTATGATTTCCAGATTTCGATCCAGTCCGCCAAACAATTCTCTGCGATCAATGCTGTCACTGACGGATAGACTGCGCAGACCAGAGGTCTCCCCTTCTCTTTTATCCAATCATGATCTCCTTTTTCTTGCGGAAATTTCCGTTTTTTTACCTGCTTCTAGTATACCATATCCTGGGCATTTTCGAAAATTATTTCTTTTCACGTTCAGCATCTTCCTTTTTCATGTCTATTTTCTGTTCCACTCCGATGTCTCGCTCAACTTCCAGCAAAACGTCAGCCTTGACCAATCCGGGAGTTTCCGTATAAGTAACTTCCTGATCCAGGATCCGTTCCCCTTCCTTTAAGGATTTTTTCTCATAATCCCGCAGGGCTGCTTTCACCGTTTTCTGCAAAGCCTCCGGCGTCCGTTCTTTTTCAGAAAGCGTCACTTCTTTTACAGTGACCAGATGAGCAGAAAATGGTAACAGATGGACAAAATCCAACAACTTGTGCTCCGTTCGTACCGAAGCCTCATATCCGCCCCACCCCTTAGTGGAATCAAAATCAAAATTTCCAAGATGAATAGCGATCCCGGTGAAATAACTCCCCGTTTCTATCTTCTGACGCCGCGTTTTCTCAAAATAGTATTCCAGGTGACACGGTACCTTGGCCATCACCTTCCCATGAGCGTGCTGGTACTGTGTGAATTCTTTGTCTCCACGGCTGTAATCCGTGCTGTGATACTTGTAACGCCCACTGATCAAAAGATCACCTTTGTTGACGTAATCCCCTTTCTGCACCTTTGCATTGCCCTGAAGCGGCAGGATCTTCTGAACCATCCCGGCCTGAGAAGCAACGATATCGACAGGAACATCCAATGCCTCTTCCTTATTTTCCATAGGATCCCCGCCTTCTGCCAGATCCACATGAAGAAGCCTTCCTTCTTCATAAAAGCTTACCCATGTAAGAGCATCATATGTGCTGTACAGCAGTTCCTTTGCTTCTCCATAATCACCCTGCTTTCGCGCTCCTTCAAACACACCGGCATCCTGCAATGTCTTACGGATCTCCGCTTCATCCAGACTCCGATATCCGTCCACCTGTATTTCAGCGATAAACATGCTCTGATAAAAAAGCAGAGTGCCTAAAAGAAAGGCACCCGCGACTGCTGCAATATTTCGTTTTACTCTTTGCAGAAGGGGTATTGCACCGCCTTCCTTCAGCACCGTCAGCTTACAGTTATGTCCTGCCAGCTGCTTTAACCGCTTATAATCCTCTCCCTGTAATCTGACCGTGTAAGTGATATCGTTTTTCCAGCGAAGATCCTCCAGTGTGATCTTATGTTTCAAGCATTTATTGAGGATCTTCTTCGGATCGACTCCTTCGATCTTTATCTTCCTGTAATGTTTTAAAAAACCGAATTTCATCCACTTCACCTGCTATGAGCATACGTTCTTCCTTCAGCTTCGTCACGACAAATCCATGCCCCGAAATGGACGTGCAGCGCCTGCCGTTGGATACCACCACCTGCCGATCTGTCATAACCAGCAGTTTTTTGACGTTATCCACCACAGTGGTCTCTCCCGTTACTAAAACTCTCGGCATATTCACAGCAAAGTCAAATAGAAGTTCTTCTCGTATTGTCATGGTCGCCTCCTGCAGCACGCATGGATTTTCTTCATGCAATCTTACGCTACAGTATATTCAGTTTCTCGGAAAATATCACTAAAGCTGCCTTTTCCGCCATACGGATTCCATCGACTGCGGCCGATACGATCCCTCCTGCATATCCAGGGCCTTCTCCAGCCGGGAAAAGACCGCCTATGCTGCTCTGTCCTGATTCATCCCGCAGGATCCTGACCGGCGATGAACTCCTGGTCTCCACAGCTTTCATCACTGCTTCCGGAGCATCGAACCCACAGAGTTTTCGACCCAGATGCGGCATGGCTTCCACGATAGAATCCACTGCAAAATCCGGCAAGCTGTTTCGCACAGGATCGGTCATATCATCACGGAATTTTTCATATGTCGTCTCCGGTATACTGCCGTTTCCCTGACGGTAAGCCAGTTTCTCGTACTTTTTTTGAAAAGCGATCCCCGCCAGCGGGTCTTCCGATCTAAAATCTTCTGTTTTCACATCGACTAAAAGCCCACTATTCGCATATGCACCATCTCTTGCGGATCCGCTCATACCATTGGTGACGGCAGTTTCAGGTTCCGAGCTGGAATCGATGATCTCACCGCCCGGGCACATGCAGAAGGTATACACACCTCTGCCGTTTTCACACTTGTGATGCAGCTTGTATTCCGCAGGCCCCAGGATATCCGCAAGGCTTCCATCTCCATACTGCGCCTCATTGATGATTTTCTGTAAATGCTGGATCCGCACGCCGATAGAAAACGGCTTCTGCTCCATAGCAGCTTCATGATCCCGCAGCATCTCGAAGGTGTCACGCGCGCTGTGACCCGTCGCCAGGATCAGACAGGATGTTGACAGTTCGTACAGTTCTGTGCTTTTATCTTCTTTTCGCTTTTGCACGATCACTTTTTCCACTTGCTGCAAAGTCCGCTCCCCCGCTTTATTTTCACCGGAAAGCTTTATGTCTTCCAGGCGGTTTCCAAAGCGGATCTCTCCACCAAGCATTTCGATTTTTCGGCGGATATTCTTTACGATCCCCTGCAGCTTGTCTGTCCCGATATGGGGTTTCTGTTTATATAAAATGCTGGGATCTGCACCAGCCTCCACAAATTCTTCCAGTACCTTGCCGATGCGGATATCCTTGATTCCAGTCGTCAGCTTTCCGTCGGAAAACGTTCCTGCACCGCCCTCTCCAAACTGAACATTCGATTCCGGATCGAGGATGCCGTCCTTCCAGAATTTCTGAACAGTCTTGATGCGCTGCTCCACCGGTTCTCCTCGTTCCAGGATAACAGGTTTAAGACCCATCTCCGCAAGGATCAGTCCTGCGAACATGCCTGCAGGACCGAATCCAACCACGACGGGACGATCTTTTCCGGAACCGTCTGCAACAGGCACCTGATATCTTCTCTCCGCCGCTTCTTTCAGCGGAAGCTTCTGGCTGCAGGAAAACTCTAAAGTATACACTTTCTTTATATCCGGTTTTTTCCGTGCATCGACAGACTCTTTTATGATTTTCAGATCATGTATGTCCAGATCCTTCTTCTTTATTTTTTTTCGTACAGCAGTCGGCAGCTCCTCTTGCGACTGCCTGATATCCAGCTTTATTTCACTTATCCTGTATCTCATCATGCTCCTGTTTTTTCATTTCCTGTTTTCTATATTCACAGCAATATTTCATTTAAATGCTGTGCCGCCCGGATACCAGTCTCCCAGGCATTCTGCAAATTGAAGCCTCCACATTTTCCCTGTACATCCAGGATTTCTCCCACCAGATAAAATCCCGGCACGATCCTGGACTCCATCGTCTGCATATCTATTTCATCCAGACGGATCCCGCCTGCCGTGCACTGTGCACTTTTCCAGCCCTTCACACCTCGCACCGGAAGTCTCCACGCCTTTATGTCCTCCAATGAGACTATTTGAGAAAGAGCATAGGACAAAATCCCAAACGAGCTTTTCCTGTGCAGCAGCTCTTTTTCTGAGAAATCCGGCGCCAGATCCAGTTCCAGATGATAACGCTGCAGGGATTCCCGCACCGAAACTCCCTTTTCTGCTGTGATATGCATAGTCAGATTCATGACACAAATACCAGAAATGCCGTCTTCCGTAAACTGGATTTCTCCCGTTTCTTCCGCCAGCAGCCAGTCTTCTATGAACAGGCGTACCGTCCCCCTGGCTCGCACGCCTTTGATCTTCTGCAGATCTCCGCACTCGATCCCCGTCAGGATCGGATAGATCGTCGTGGTTTCATGACCCATACTGCGTGCCAGACCATATCCGTCTCCAGTAGTCCCCAGCGCCGGAGCAGCCTTGCCTCCTACTGCCAGGATCACTTTCTTAGCGGAAAAGGATCGTTTCCCGCTGAAGATCTGAAAATGATCCGCCTTTTTCTGGATCTTCGTCACACCGCAGTCCAGCACCACTTCTGTGTCTTTTTCCAAAGCAGCTTCTTCCAGCACCCGTGCTACATCTCGAGCCTGATTGGAATATGGATAATACCGTCCTTCTGTATCGTGATAGAGTTCCATTCCCAGTGATTTAAAAAAATCCAGGGTCAGATCGCAGTGTGCGCAGGCAGTATTGGTGATATTGCACCGTCCTCCACCGGTCGCCATGATCTTACGCCCCAGAATTCCGTTTTTCTCAAGCAGCACAGTATGAAAATGTGAAGAAAGCGAAGCAGCCGCCGCAAGACCGGATGCTCCGCCTCCTATAATGCAGATATCATAATTTCGCATGAATATCTCCTATCACTGCATTGATTTCTTCTTCTCGCTTAGCCTGCAGACGTTCCTGTACTTTTTCTTCCGTCTCTTCTTCCGGCGTGATACGAACAGGTTCTCTCTTTCTCTTGTAGATCTTCACGTAAGCTTTTCTCTGATGCGGCATATCGATACCCAGTTCAATGATATTGATTCCCTGCATCACCATGAAAAATCCCATCAGTACGACAGTGCTGAGAAACATGACCAGCGGATTGATAAAACCAAACAGCCCCACTACAACTGTCATGACTCCGGTGATCATAGTGATACGAAAGTTTTCCCGCTTTCTCTCCAGGTTGATATGAGTAGCCGCCTCGATACGCAGTATGCCGGATACCAGCACCCACATGCCAAACACCAGCGGGATCGCCGTGTCCGCAACCAGCTGATTGCAAAGCACCAGGATCCCCAGCAATAACGTGATCAGTGCATCGGTCAGGATCCACCCGTTGTTGTCACCCTTGTTGTTCAAGCCTCTTCCCATCATATACGCGCAGATGTGGATCAGGCCATTCAGAACCATCACCAGTCCGATGACAAACGCGATCGCCAGGAATGTCTGTCCCGGGTTGATAAAACAAAAAATACCAGTCAGCAGCATAAGCACACCGCCTATGATCGTTAACATTCTCATTTAAAAAAACTCCTTCTAACTACCAGATATCATCAAATTCTTTTTCCTGAAAAGCATCTTTTTCTCTATGATTTCCTTCCATGCTCTGCTCTTCCTCCTGCTGCGGATCTTTCTCCGCCAGTTTCGCCAGGAGCACGCCAGCTCCCGTGATCAGAATCGCAGTCCGAAGTACTCTGTTTATTTTTCGAAACATAATTCCATCCTTCCTCCATGTTGACTACAGTATACCATAAAATACTGCAAAGAAAAAAGGAGATTATGTGTTTTCTCTCTTCCGAAAAATGGTATACTTATAGGAAGGATATATTCCAATAAATTTCTGCAAAGGAGGCGGCCATGGATCTTACAAAAAACCGAGTGATACTGCACTGCGACATGAATGGATTCTTCGCATCCGTTGAACTTCTGGATTATCCGGAGCTTCGCGATAAACCCATGGCGGTATGCGGTGATCCGGAAAGCCGTCACGGTATTATCCTGGCAAAAAACGAAATTGCCAAACGGTACGGTATCGTAACAGCAGAAACTCTGTGGCAGGCCAGAAAAAAATGCCCGGATCTGCAAACTGTTCCGCCCCATCACAAGAAATATCAGCATTACAGCCGACTTATCAATGAAATCTATCTGCAGTACACCGATATGGTAGAGCCTTTCAGTGTGGACGAATCCTGGCTGGATGTGACCGCCAGCCAGAAACTATTCGGCAATGGTAAGCAGATCGCCGATAAGATCCGCCATCAAGTCAAAAAAGAACTGGGACTTACTCTTTCTGCAGGGGTATCTTTTAATAAAATTTTTGCAAAAATGGGCAGCGACTACAAGAAACCCGATGCTACTACAGTTATTACACAGGAAAACTACAAAAATATTCTGTGGCCACTGGACATCCGCGATCTCTTTTTCGTAGGAAAAGCCACTGCAGACAAACTGCAGGGGATCGGCATCCACACCATCGGTCAGCTGGCAGAATCAGACCGCCACACCGTAACTGCCCTGCTGGGCAAACAGGGCAGCATTATCCACGACTATGCTAATGGTCTGGATCAGACCCCTGTCAGCCGGTTCGACGAAAGAGAAGACGTCAAGTCCATCGGAAACGGCTCTACTTTCCGTCGCAATCTGGAGGGGATCCAGGATATCCGTACGGCTGTCATTGCTCTTTCTGACACGGTGGCAGTCCGCCTGCGCCAAAAGAAAAAGAAGGCCTTCGGTGTCAAAGTGGACATCAAAGATCCTTCTTTAAAAGTCATTTCCAGGCAGCAGCAGCTAGATAACCCTACCAATCTAGCAGAGAACATCGCAGATGCCGCTGTCTCTATCATCGAAAAGTCCTGGAACCTGCGTCACCCCATCCGAATGCTTACTGTTACAGCCATCAATCTGTGCCCGGAAGATCAGGCTCAGCAGCTTTCCCTTTTTTCCAGCGAAAACATCCAGAACGAAACGGGCGAAAAAATGGAACGCACCATGGATGATATACGGAAAAAATTCGGCAGAAATGCCATTACATTCGGTCGCATCATCAAAAATGATATCGGATTGGAATCCATTAAAAGTCCTGAAGATTCCAAATAACCAGGCCGTTCCTTCTCAGAAGACGAGAGTACGTCTTTCTAAGCAATGGACTTGACGAATGCACGAAAATCGCTTATGATCTGCTCCATATCGGCAGATTCATCATCAAGTGCCAGTCCATAGAATGGAGGTACGTCCAGACCGCGTTCTTCGATGGCTTTTTTCAATTCTTCTATGTACACGCCTTCGCCTTCGATGATAGCATCGTTAAAGGAGAGGTCTACAGGACTTCCACCCCAGTTTTCATCCCACGCTGTAATGGAAACACCACACGTCGGGGAACCATCGCATCCCAACACACCAACTACTTTATAGCCTTCTCTTCTGTACTCTTCCATGTAGTCCGCCTGACGCTCTGCAATCTCTCTGCATTGTCTGCGGAATCCCACGTTGTCATACAGATTCTTCGTGTGCCACCATCTCTGGATCCCGATATACAGCGTTTCTGGACAGTCCATCTGCTGGATCCCCAGATCGTTTTCATACAGTGTGTCGAAAACTTCTTTACACATTCCCGGATATCTTGCCAGTCCTTTTACTTTGTTGTTTGTATTCAGCAAACAACTGGATACAAAAATCACTTTTTTACTCCTGTTATCATCTCTTCTGTCCATTCCTAAACCTCCTCACATAAACATTATATTTTTATTTTCATCCATGCATTATGCCAGCGTTTCCGCCAGATCATACAGCATCGGGTTGAACTCACGCTTCATCTGCAAAGCTTCTTCCAGTCCGCATGCACGAATCTCTCCCCCGGTGATGCCGATGGCCTTGCTTTCTTCATCATCGTAAAGCAGTTCTGCCGCCTTCGCACCCATCAGGCTGGCCAGGACCCTGTCCTGTCGGCTCGGTGTCCCTCCTCGCTGGATATGACCCGGCACCACTGCACGGGTCTCCTGTCCCGTCCGTTCTTCTATGATATCCCGCAGCTCAGCCGTGCTGACCGGCACGCCCTCTGCCTTGATGATAATGCTGTGACGCTTGCCCGACTGCTGTCCACGCAGGATCCGTCTGCAGGCACGATTGATATCCAGTTCGATTTCCGGGATCAGAATATCGTCCGCTCCACCGGCAAGCCCCGCGTGAAGAGCGATATCTCCGCAATGACGTCCCATAACTTCTATGATACTGGTTCTTTCGTGAGCCGATGATGTATCACGTATGTTGGAAATCATGGCCAGGACCGTATTTACCGCTGTATCAAATCCGATCGTGTAATCCGTATAAGCCAGGTCATTATCTATCGTTCCCGGAATACCCATCACGTGAACGCCTCTTCTGGAAAGCTCCATTCCGCCTCGAAAAGAGCCATCTCCTCCTATCACCACAACCCCCTCTATTCCGAATGTATCCAGAACAGAAACAGCACGTTCCTGTCCCTCTTCTGTCCGAAACCGTTCGCTCCTTGCTGTTCGCAGGATCGTACCGCCCCTCTGCAGTATGTCCCCAACCGAATGCCACTGCATTTTTTCAATATTTCCATCCAGAAGCCCTTCGAATCCGCGATCGATCGCATAAACCTCCATTCCCATAGAGAGCCCCTTTCGCACAGTCGCCCGAACCGCTGCGTTCATGCCCGATGCATCTCCGCCACTGGTCAATATTCCGATCCTCTTCATAAGCAAACTACCTCCTTTTTACCGGTTGTTATCCTTTATAATTTTCTGCGCCGACAAGATCTGTGATCTTCTGCTGAAAATCGTGATCCGGAACCACCCACAGACTTTCATCCGTCCGGAATGATCCACCTTCCGGCAGATATATGATTGTCTGACATTCACCGGGATGACTTCTCATCACCTGCCGGATCTGCTCCAATATCTCATCCTTATCCACACCTTGCGGAAGCTTGATCTTGATCAGTCCCTGAGGCTGCCGTGCAGCCTTTGCAGACAGCCGGACGCTGCCAAACTTCTCCGGCATATCCTTTGCAGCATTCTCCGGTATGGCATCCTTAAGCTCTTTCAGATCCACGATGTTCTCTGCCAGCAGCTTCGGCATCTCGCCCTCTTTGAAATTGATGCTGCCGGTGACAGATATAATGGCATCCTCCTGTAAAACGCTGCTGTACCGATCGTAAATATTGGGAAATACCACGATCTCCACCGCGCCATACAAATCTTCTATATTCAAAAACGCCATCATCTTGTTGTTCTTTGTGATCAATGTTTTTTTGCCGGTGATAATTCCTGCCATGACTGCCTGCATCCCGTCACGCACAAAACTATGCTGGCTCCCGTTTTCTTCACTGTCCATCACATCTGCCAGATCCTGCGCTGTAACAGTCGTCATCTTTGCAATCTGCTCCTCAAACTCCCGCAGCGGATGATCCGTCAGATACACACCCAGCATTTCCTTTTCCTGAGCCAGAAGAACTGACTTTTCAAAATTCTTAACTGCAGGCAGCCGGTTGACTACATTGCTCTCCTCCATGGTATCCGCCGCCAGCTGAAACAGAGAAAGCTGTCCTTCGAGGTTCTTCTTCGCACTTGACTGAGCCGACTCGATCAGGCTTTCATAGATGCCGATATGCGCCGCTCTATTAGGATCGAAACAATCCAGTGCACCAGCTTTTATCAGGCTTTCGATTGCCTTTTTATTGATCTTATGAACGTCAAGGTTCTCAATAAAGCGGAAAATATCGCTTGGGATCCCTTTCGTTTCACGAGCCTCGATGATAGCATCGATGACCCCGTCTCCCACGTTTTTCACACCGGAAAGCCCGAACCGTATCTTTCCATCTGTAACAGAAAATTTCTTATCGCTTTCATTCACATCAGGAGGCAGTACCTGGATCCCCATCTCCTGGCAGTTTCTCATGTATTTTGATATCGAATTGGCATCCCCTGTCACACTGGTCATCAGAGCTGCCATGAATTCTGCCGGATAATGGACCTTCAGATAGCCGGTCTCATAAGCCAGCACCGCATATGCCGCCGCATGGGACTTGTTGAATGCGTATTCCGCGAAGCTTACCATCTGGTTGAAGATCTCCTCTGCGGCATCTTCCGGCACACCGTTTCTCACACATCCTGCGATCTCCACATTGCCGTCATCATCGGTCTTGCCATGGATAAAGTACTCTTTTTCCTCCAGCATAACGTCCATCTTTTTCTTACTCATGGCACGGCGCACCAAGTCGGAACGTCCATAGGAATAACCGCCCAGATCGCGCACGATCTGCATAACCTGCTCCTGGTACACCAGACAGCCATAGGTAACAGATAATATCGGCTCCAGGCTCTTGTGGATATAAGCGATATTATGCGGATGTTTCTTGTTTTCTATATATGTTGGAATAGACGCCATCGGTCCCGGACGGTACAGGGAGATCCCGGCGACGATATCTTCGAAACAGTCCGGCTTCAAATTCTTCATAAACTGAGTCATGCCGCCGCTTTCCAGCTGAAAGATCCCTTCCGTATTGCCTTTCGCGATAATTTCATATACCTTCGGATCATCATATTCCATCCTGGAAAAATCGATTTTGACCCCGTGATCCTTTTCGATCATCGCAAGCGCATCTCTTATGATCGTCAGGTTTCTCAGTCCCAGAAAGTCCATTTTCAACAGTCCCAGTTCTTCGATCGTCGTCATATTGAACTGAGTGGACAGCCCTTTATCCGCAAGATACAGAGGCACGTATTCATCGATACTGTCCCTGGATATCACCACGCCGGCCGCATGCGTTGACGCATGGCGCGGCATACCTTCGATGGCTCTTGCCATGTCTATGACCTTTCGGGTCGTTTCATCGCCTTCGTATTTTGCTTTCAGTTCCGGACTCATTTCCAGAGCTTTATCGATGGTCATTTTTAATGCAAAGGGAATCGCTTTCGCGATGGCATCGGTCTCCGGATAGCTGACATTGAGTACACGCCCGACATCTCTTACAGCCTGCTTGGCCTTCATCGTACCAAATGTGATGATCTGAGAAACCTTATCCTCTCCGTATTTTCGCGTTACATAGTCAATGACTTCGCCGCGCCGTTCATAGCAGAAATCGATATCGATATCCGGCATGCTGACACGTTCCGGATTGAGAAAACGCTCAAAGATCAGCCCATATTTGATCGGATCAATATCGGTGATACGCAATGTATATGCTACGATGCTTCCCGCCGCGGAGCCTCGTCCCGGCCCTACCATGATATGATTCTCCTTAGCGTAATTGATAAAGTCCCAGACGATGAGGAAGTATTCCACATACCCCATATTTTCAATAGTGGATAACTCGTAATTCAGTCGCTCCTGCAGATCTGCAAGGACTTCCCCTTCTGCCTCCGGATAACGCTCTATCAGTCCCTTCTCACAGAGCTTCCGAAGGTATTCAGGTTTGGTCAGTCCCTCCGGAGCCTGGAAATCCGGCAAATGCAGTTCGCCAAATGTGAAGGTCACATCACACTGCTGGGCGATTTTTTCCGTGTTATCGCACGCCTCCGGAATAGATGCGAAGATCTTACGCATTTCATCCTCGGATTTGAGATAGAACTGATCGTTGGAAAACCGCATGCGATTCTCTTCATCCACCGTCGTTCCCATCTGGATGCACATCAGGATATCCTGTGCCACCGCATCTTCCTGACGCACATAATGAGAGTCGTTGGTCGCGACAAATGGAATCCCGGTTTCTGCATGAAGCCGCTTCATATCCGGCAAAATGCGTGCTTCTTCCTCCAGCCCCTGATCCTGCAGTTCAAGGTAAAAATTACCCTCGCCGAAGATATCCAGCATTTCCAGTGCTTCTTTCTTAGCACCTTCGTAATCGCCGTTTAACAATCTATGAGGGATCTCTCCCGCCAGACATGCCGATAAAGCGATCAGGCCTTCATGATACTGCCTGAGTACATTCTTATCGATCCGCGGCTTGTAGTAAAAGCCATGGCGGTATCCTTCCGAAACGATCTTCATCAGATTTTTATATCCCTGATTGTTTTTTGCCAGCAATACCAGGTGCCCCATCCTCTTATCCCGTTCAGCGTCTTTGTCGAACAAGGTACGGACAGCTGTATAGACCTCGCAGCCGATCACAGGGCGAATGCCCTGTTTTTTGCATTCCCGGTAAAAATCGATGACCCCGAACATAACGCCGTGGTCTGTGATAGCCAGCGATGTCATGCCCAGTTCCTTTGCACGCGCCACCAGATCTCCGATCCGGGCAGCGCCGTCCAGCAAACTGTATTCTGTATGTACATGTAAATGTGTAAATGCCATATAAAACCTCTTTTAGTATTCTACTAATATTTTATCATACTCTGCGATAAAATTATATGACGAACTTTTTGAACAATTTTTCTATTGTATAATTCTGACGAATCAAGTAGAATAAAAGAGATTATGGACAGGATCCAGAGAAGGAGACATTATGAAAAAAACCCTTATTATTATCACCGCAGTCATCGCATGCATCATCGTCGCGATAGCCGGGCTGATTCTCGCATATACCAGATCTTCCGACTACACTGCTGATCATCTGCCGCAGAAAACCTCGATCAATGGAATCGACTGCTCTAATCTTACTTACGATGAAGCTTTCAGTCAGCTCTCTGATGAGTGGAACAAGAAAACTCTGACCGTAGTAGGAAATCTTAACGACAAATTGGCAGAGTTTACACATTTTGACTGTACATATGACATTGCCGGTCAGATACGCTCCATAAAAGAAAAGCATCTCCTGACTGCAGCCATGAGCCATTATCTTCGCACACCGTTTTCCGTGAAGATCCCGATGACGATCAAAACCTGCGGCGATTCCTTCAAGGAACAGGTGATGAACTCTGAATTTCTCAACAATCCGAACGCGAAAGCCAGTACAGATGCTTACGTCGATTTATCGGATCCGGATTTCCCGATCGTCCCTGAAAAAATGGGAACAGCCATTGATAAGGATCGGTTCTTCCAGGCAATGCTGGAACAGATCCAGTCCGGAAATCTTCAGATGATCTATGATGAAAAAAAATACAACGATATACCGAAGGTAACATCTGATGACGAAAATCTCATCAAATATCAGGAATTCTGCAAAAAATATCTTGGACAAAAAATAGATTATGAACTGGGAGAGGATTCTTTCACCGTTTCAGCAGAAGAATTGAGCACTATGTTTGACAGCAGCCTTTCCGGAAAAGCAAGCACTGAAGGGGTGAAGGAATATGTAAAACAACTGGCAGAAAAATATAACACGGTAGGAATTGAACGTACTTTTGAAACCCTGGCCGGAAAAAAGATCACCGTAAAGGGCGGTACATACGGATGGAAGATCGATCAGGAAAAAGAAGCAGAACAGCTTACAAAAGACCTGGAATCTCATAAAGATGTGAAGCGCGAACCGATCTATTCCAAAAAAGGCTACGGCACATATTCCCGCCTTCTCGGCAACACCTATGCCGACGTAGACTTTAGCAGACAGGAAGTACGCTTTTATCGCGACGGTGTTTTAAAATTCTCCTGCAGCGTCGTAACAGGAAATCAGGCACGTGGCGACGCTACGCCGACAGGGACATACTTTATCATGAACAAACTGCGAAACGTGATTCTCAAAGGCGACGACTATGAGTCACCGGTATCCTACTGGATGGGTATTACTCCGACAGGGATCGGCTTCCACGACGCCAGCTGGAGAAGCAGCTTCGGCGGCAGTATCTGGAGAACCAACGGAAGCCACGGCTGCGTCAATATGCCTACCGGGAGGATCCCTGAATTTTACAGACAGGCTGAAGTCGGCATGCCGGTCGTAATGCACTACTAAATCCTATAAAACACAAAACTGCATCTTCAGGAACATCTTAAAGCTTCCTGATCCGATGCAGTTTTTCTTTCTGCAAAGCCTCCGGCGCCGCTTTTAATCCTCAGACAGCTGGCTCCGAATGTTCGCGTAATACACATACATGTTCTTGATCCCATAAATATCCAAAATCCGAATATTACCTGTAATGTAGTCCTGAAGGATGATGTAATTGATCCCTACGCCGATCAAGTATCCTTCAAACTCTTCCAGGGTATTGGATCCCACAAGCTGTGATACCTTGACATATCGTCCGATCTGCGTCCGGAATATCCCGTTAAGATACTGCCCCGCATTGTAATCCAGTATCTCGTTGTAATCCTGTGGAAGCAGCGGATTGGCCGGCACTTGAAACGTCGGACTGTTGGGGATCACCTGAGGATAAGAGGTTCCCCCCTGCATTTCGAATCCCGCTGATCCAGGTAAGATTTCCGTCATATCTTTTCGGGAAAGCATTTCTGCTCCCTGCTCCTGTGTTGCCATATAACCACCTTTCTGACTCACGTCGCCGCATAATAAGAAGTCGGAATGTAGAAACAATGGTCGCCCACCCGGTTATGGATCACGCCGACGCGAGTTGGAAAATACACCGGACAGCTTGTGCTGTACGGATTGTGAAAAAACAATGACTGATCCACTCCCGGCAGCCTGCCGCCTGCAATAGCCCAGTCAGCAATCGCATAATGTTCCTCCAGAGGTATCATGTTATAAACATTCTGTGGATTGTAAACGCCTCCAACACTGGTTTTCATACATGTAAACTGACCAGGCTGCTCGATCACACTGCGGATATCTCCTCCACCGTTGATCCTGGCAAATTCCCCATAATTGATCGTTGCTCTGTTCATAACAACTGTTGCGACGCCCATCATACCATCTGTTCCTTCACCACCCGCCTCACACTGAATGAGCCGTGCAAAAAGCTCTCTTGTATCCATTGCTTCTGCTCCGCCTTTCCCTGTTTTCTTTCTCATACTATGCAGTGGTTCACTTTTTTGTGCGAAACAGAAGTTTCCTCAGCTTAGACCAGTCCCATGGAACAAGTGGATATAAGTAGGATGTTCCAACGATCGTTCTGGTAGAGGCCATCACCGCCACTGAAATCAAAAATCCTATGGCAACGCCCTCCCAGCCCAGCAAATGAGCACCGATCAACATGAGCACACGTACGAATTTGATCCCGAATCCCAGCTCGATGCTGGGCTGCGTGAAGCTTGCCAGAGCGACTACAGCCATACACAGGATGGTCTGCGGCACGAACCATCCTGATGAAACCGAAAACTCACCCAGTATCAACGCCCCGATCACCGACAGCGACATGCCCAGGGAATCTGGCGTATTCAGGGATGCCAGCTTCAATCCGTCCACTGCCAGTTCCAGCAATATAAACTGCCAGAAAATGCTTATGGCAAATTCTTCTTCGGTAATGAAAAACCGCAATGCCTCATTAACCGGGATATCCCCTTCTGCAAAAAGCAGATACACCGGTGTTGCAAACAGGATCACGAATATGTTTAAAATCCGCAAAAATCGAAAATAATTCCCTGTAAGCAAGGGAAAATAATAATCATCAATATCCTGCAGAAAATCAAATATCCCTGCAGGTAGAAGGATCACAGTTGGCGAATTGTCAACGATCACTGCCAGCTTTCCTTCCTCTACGTGAGCCGCAATGATGTCCGGGCGCTGAGAATAACGCACTTTCGGGAAAGGATTGCACCAGCTAAGCTTTTTTCCGGTCAAAGCCTCCACCAGAGTCTGTTCTGTGACCGTCAGCCCCCGCAAACGAAGCTGCTTCAGTGTCTGATCCATTTTCTTCACCATATCCTGATCTGCCCGGTCCTTCATATACGCCAGGGCAACATCTGTCTTAGTCACATCTCCTACAGTATATATCTTGAAAATAAGAGCATTATCCCGGATCCTTCTGCGAAGCAGTGCGATGTTCATCATCATTGCTTCTACGAAACCGTCTTTCGCTCCTCGCAAACTTTTTTCCTTGGAAGGTTCTGCCACACTGCGAAGGGGATAATCCCGTCCATCAATGATGATTATCTGATCATACCCATCGATCAGAAGCGGGATCAATCCGGAGTACAGAAACTGTATTCCCTGTTTCATGTCGGAAGCCAGCAGACAATCAAGGAATGCCAGGTTATACGCCATAAATTCTCCGGCAGTTTTCGCTCGATCCACTGTTTTTTTATCCAGTCCCTGCAGGCTGGCTACTACCCGCTGCATAACATCACCGTCCACCAGACCGTCCACGAAAAACATAGTTGCATCCCGCTCTCCGATCTTCAGTTTTCTTTCCAGCAAGTCAAAGCTTTCATCTACCGGAACCTGACTCTTGATCTGCCTCAGCAGATTTTCATATTCACTCATAAAAAAACCTCGCATCTTTTTCCTTAGTTTGTTAAAAAACAGGAATGTTTATGCGAGGTTCTTTTCTCTATTCTTACAGGATTTTCAGGCTAACGCTTCTTTTTCTTTTTGCCGGCCTGACCCTTATGCACCGGTGTGCGGTTTGCTTCACGCTTTTTTTCAGCTTTCTCTTCCCGCTTGTTTCTGCCCAGCGCCCGGAACACCATGAAAACGATGTACAACAGGGCTGCAGCAATGCAGACATAAACCATCTGTCTGCCGTCATCGACATGACCGAGATACTTTGCAAAAAGCAACACACCGATCATGAAGATCCAAAAATATAAAAACTTTCCTACGATACCACCGTTGTTCATCGCTATGCTCCTTTATTTATTATATTACTTCAGTTTTGCAATTAACTCGCCTGCCTTGACCTGCTGACCTTCCTTGATGTAGATCTTGTCAACAACGCCTTTTGCAGGAGCCAGAATATTGGTCTCCATCTTCATGGCTTCGATCACCGCGATCGGCTGCTTTTCTTCCACTTCATCGCCTTCGGCAATCAGCACCTTAATGATATTACCCGGGATGTTTGCTCCGATTTCATTCGGATCTTCTGCATTGGCATAAACGATCTGGGACGAATTCGCTCCGATGTTAGAAGCAGCCTGGTCTTTGATCTTAACAGCACTTCTGTTGCCGTTGACTTCGAATACCAGATTTCTGAATCCTTCATCATCTGCATCTCTTACATCAGACAGTCTGACAACCAGTTCCTTACCCTCTGCGATCTTGACTTCACATGTCTCTCCTTCAGATAAGCCATGGAAGAAGATATCACTGCCCATCAGGCGGAAGTCACCTTCCTTGTCCAGGCTCTTGAGATAATCCTCAAATACTTTCGGGTAAAGCGCATAACTGAGAGCTTCTTTCTCTGTTCCTTCCAGTCCATATTTCTCGACCAGCAGCTTCTTGATACCGTCGAAATCTTCTTCCGGCAGCAATTCGCCCGGTCTGCAGGTGATCGGCTTCTTGCCGTGAAGTACAAGCTTCTGGAGTTTTTCCGGGAAGCCGCCTTCTGGCTGACCCATCATGCCTTCAAAGTAGGAAACGATGGAATCAGGGAAGTCGATATCCTTTGCCTTCTCATAGATATTTTCCGGTGTCAGTTCATTCTGCACCATGAAAATAGCCATATCGCCAACAGCTTTAGAGGACGGTGTTACCTTAACGATATCACCCAGCATCTCGTTGACTGCCTTGTACATATCCTTTACATCGTTGAATTTGTGACCCAGTCCGAAGCTTTCTACCTGAGACTTCAGGTTGGAGTACTGTCCTCCCGGCATCTCGTACTTGTAGATTTCTGCGGATCCTGTCATCATGTCGGATTCAAATCCAGCGTAAACCGGTCTTACTGCTGCCCAGTAATCAGAGATTTCCTGGATGCCATCCGGATCGATACCTGTTTCACGCTCTGTGCTGTCCATAGCAGCTACGATGGAGTTGAGAGCAGGCTGACTTGTCAGTCCCGACATGCTGTTGAACGCTGCGTCGATGATATCCACGCCTGCATTGGCTGCCATCATCAGAGTGGCTACACCGTTGCCGCTGGTATCGTGAGTATGGAGATGAATCGGAATAGAGATCTCGTTTTTCAGAGCTTCGATCAGCTTCTTGGCTGCCATCGGCTTGATGAGACCGGACATGTCCTTGATGCCCAGGATATGAGCACCTCTCTTTTCCAGTTCCTTCGCCATCTTGATGTAGTAGTTCAGGTTGTATTTTTCTCTGCTTTCATCCAGAATATCTCCGGTGTAACAGATGCACGCTTCTGCGACCTTGCCCTGGTTGAGTGTTTCATCCAGCGCCACTTCCATACCCTGGATCCAGTTAAGGGAATCGAAGATACGGAACACGTCGATTCCTGATTTAGCTGATTCTTTTACAAATCTGCGGATCACGTTGTCCGGATAGTTCTTGTAGCCTACAGCATTCGCACCGCGGATCAGCATCTGGAACATGATGTTCGGGATCTTGGCGCGCAGCGTCTCAAGTCTTTCCCATGGAGATTCCTTCAGGAAACGATAGGACGTATCAAATGTTGCTCCACCCCACATTTCCAGCGAGAAGAGATCTTTACCATAAAGAGCTGTCGCCGGGGCGATCTTTTCCATATCTACCGTTCTGACACGAGTTGCCATAAGAGACTGCTGCGCGTCACGCATAGTCGTATCGGTGATCAGCAGCTTCTTCTGACCTTTTACCCAGTCCACAACGCCCTGAGGGCCCTTTTCATCAAGGATCTGTTTCGTTCCGGAAAGCTTTGCGATCTCAGCCGGTTTGATCCGCGGGAATACCGGCACGTCAAACTGCGGCTTGATCCCTCTGTTTCCGTTGACATATTTTTCACCAAGGAACGTAAGCAGTTTTACTTCCTTGTCTTCTCTTACCATGATATTCATCAGCTCCGGATTGTCTGCTATAAATCCGGTGTCACAGTTACCAGCCTGGAACGTCGGGTGATTCAGTACGTTGAGCAGGAATGCACGGTTTGTCTTCACCCCGTTGATCTTCATTTCCTTCAGCGCACGCTTTGCCTTGCTGATCGCATCGTGGAAACTGCGCGCCCAGGACGTTACTTTTACAAGAAGGCTGTCGTAGTACGGCGAGATGGTCGAGTTAACAAACGCATTGCCAGCATCCAGACGAATGCCGTAACCGCCTGCACTTGTGTATTTTGTGATAACGCCTGTATCCGGAGCAAATCCGTTGATAGGGTCTTCTGTCGTCAGTCTGCACTGGATCGCAAAGCCACGCGGCTGGATATCGTCCTGGCTCTGGATGTCAAGTTCCGGCGAATTCAGTTCATATCCTTCGGCGATCAGGATCTGCGACTGTACGATATCGATGCCTGTCGTCATTTCTGTAACGGTATGTTCCACCTGGATACGAGGGTTCATTTCGATGAAGTAATGATTTCCTTCATGGTCTACCAGGAATTCTACAGTACCTGCACTTCTGTAGTTCACCGCCTTGGCGATCTTCAGAGCGTCGTTGCAGATGTTCTGTCTCTGCTCCTCTGTCAGGCAGAGCGCCGGAGTAAATTCGATCACTTTCTGGTGTCTTCTCTGGATGGAACAGTCACGTTCATACAGATGTACGATGTTGCCGTAACTGTCTCCCAGGATCTGCACTTCGATATGCTTCGGACGTTCCAGATATTTTTCAATGAAGATATCGTCGATACCGAATGCCTTCTTCGCTTCACTCTTGGCACTGCGGTACTGTTCTACCATTTCTTCCTTCGATCTTACGATACGCATACCTCTTCCGCCGCCTCCGGCTGCCGCTTTCAGCATAACAGGGTATCCGCATTCATCTGCGAACTGCAAAGCCACCTCTTCCGAAGGTACGGTTTCTGTGATGCCCGGGATAGTCGGCACACCTACGCTGTTTGCCACGATCTTGGACTTGACCTTGTCTCCGAGGCTGTCCATCATGTGATAATCCGGTCCGATGAAAACCAGACCTTCTTCTTCGCATGCCTTTGCAAATTCTACATTTTCAGACAGGAAGCCGTAACCTGGATGGATCGCATCCACGCCTTTTGCCTTTGCCAGTTCGATAATCTCATCAATAGCCAGATAAGCATCTACAGGGGACTTGCCCTTGCCGATCTGATAAGATTCATCCGCTTTCGTTCTGAACAGTGTATTTTTATCTTCTTCTGAGTAGATAGCAACGCTTCTGATTCCCAGTTCCTTGCAGGCCCTGAATATACGGATCGCGATCTCCCCTCTGTTGGCGACCAGAACCCGCTTAAATTTTCTCTTGTCGTTCATATCCCGAGTCTCCTTTCCAATTGCACATTATTCTAATATTTTATCATTATTCCGTCTTGTTTTCCACACATATTTATAAATCATAGACAAATTCTTTGTGTGTAGTATACAAAACATCCGATCCAACCTTTATTCGTGATGGATATGGACATCCATCTGTGGAAACGGGATCTGTATCCCGTTCTCGTCAAATGCAACTTTGATATGCTCTTCCAGATAATATTTCACATCCCAGTAATGTTCCGTCAGGCACCACGCCTTAAGATCCATGTTCACAGAGCTTTCTCCATGATTTGCTACACCAATGAGCGGCTGCGGATCCGTCAGGATCAGCGGATTGTCATCACATACCTTCCGCATGATCTCCTTGGCATGCTCGATGTCATCATCGTATCCGATCCCGAATGTGCAGTCCACGCGTCGCTTCTCCTCCTGACTGTGATTCACCAGGACAGAAGTATTGACGATCCCGTTGGGGATGGTTATGGTCTTGTTGTCATAGGTTTTCAACGTCGTCAGAAACAAATCAATATGATGCACCTTGCCTGACACATCTCCTATATCGATCAGATCATCATTGCTGAAAGGCTTTGTCAATATGATCATAACACCGCCAGCAATGTTAGCCAGACTGTCCTTGAGAGCCAGCGCAATAGCTGCTCCGGCGGCCCCGATAACAGCCACGATCGTATGAACCTGAATGCCCAGAACTCCCAGGCACATGGTAATCAGCACGATGGCCGCCGCCACCTTGATCACATTGCGGACGAAAGTATATAAAATCGGATCTGCCGTACTTTTTTTCAGGCCCCGATCCGTGATCCGCAAAATGATTTTCAGCAAAATCAGTCCTATCAGGATTATGATAAGGATTGCCGCCAGATTCATTCCCCAGTCCATCATTTTATCCACAGAAAAGAAATCCTTCCACGACCCTTTGGTCAATGCTTCCTGACTTTCGGCAATCTTTTCTTCCATAGCTTAGTCCTCCTGTTTGATCTTCCGGCCGCTCCGTCTGCGCTCCAGTTCTTTTAGGTACTTCTTTCTCAGACGGATATCGTCCGGCACGATTTCCACCAGTTCATCATCATCGATGAATTCCAGGGCTTCTTCTAATGTAAAGGTGCGTGCCGGCGCCAGTTTGATGTTGTCATCGCTTCCTGCCGCACGCATATTGGTCGCTTTTTTCGCTTTGCACGGATTCACTACCATATCATCGCTTCTGGCGTTCATACCGATGATCATGCCCTCGTACACCTTGGTGCCCGGTTCGATGAACATCTGTACACGCTCGCTGATGTTGAAGATAGCATATGGCGTTGCGACTCCTTCTTCCTGAGCGATGGCCACGCCGTTGGTACGCTGCGGGATCTCCCCTACATAGTCGTCGAATTTAGCAAAGCGCCGCACCATGGTGCCCTCGCCTCTGGTATCGTTGATAAACTCACTTCTGTAGCCCAGCAGCCCTCTTGTCGGCACCAGGTATTCCAGATGGGTGAATCCGTTTTCACTGTGCATCTCCTGCATCATGCCCTTGCGGACATTCAGCTTGGAAATGACCGATCCGGAGTATTCATCCGGCACAGACAGGACCACTTCTTCGATCGGTTCCTGTACCTGGTTGTGATCGCCCCGGCGCATGATGACCTCCGGCTTGGAAACTGCCAGTTCATAGCCTTCCCGGCGCATATTTTCGATGAGGATAGAAAGGTGAAGCTCCCCTCTTCCCGACACTTTAAAGCTGTCGGTGGAGTCGGTATCTTCCACTTTCAGTCCCACATTGACTTCCAGTTCCTTATTGAGCCGTTCCCGGATGTGGCGGGACGTTACGAATTTGCCGGACTTGCCTGCGAACGGCGACTTGTTGACCATGAAATACATGGACAAAGTCGGCTCTTCGATGTGGATCATTTCCAGCGGCTGCGGGTCTGCCGGGTCGCAGATGGTCTCTCCGATGGAGATGTCCGCAATACCGGAGATCACGACAATGTCTCCTGCTTCCGCCTGGTCCACAGCCATCCGCTTCAGTCCTCTGTATACGAATACCTGATTGATCTTCTTCTGTTCGATCTGACCGTCTCCCTTTGCTACCGCCACAGTGCTTCCCGCCTTGATAACACCTTTTGTGATCCTGCCGATCCCCAGTCTTCCGATGTAATCATCGTATCCCAGAGCCGAGATCTGCAGCTGCAAAGGTTCCGCGTTGCGGTCCGGGTACGGCTGGGTGTGCTTGATGATAGTATCGAACAGCGGCGTGATGTCAAGCCCCTGCATACCCTTTGCACTCTTCTTGATCTTTGCATCACCCTCTTCTACGGAGATGCCCTTAACGTCATCAGGATCATATACCACGATGCCCTGTCTTGCGATGCCGTAGAGGATCGGGAAATCCAGCTGCTCGTCGTTGGCTTCCAGATCCATAAAGAGCTCGTACACCTCATCGACGACTTCGTCGATCCGGGCATCCTTCTTGTCGATCTTGTTGATGAGAAGAATCGGATTGATCCCCTGCTCCAAAGATTTTTTCAGTACGAATCGCGTCTGCGGCATCGGTCCTTCGCTGGAATCCACCAGCAGGATGACCGTGTCTACCGTCTTGATGATACGCTCCACTTCAGAAGAAAAGTCGGCGTGTCCCGGTGTGTCTACGATATTGATCTTCACGTCTCCGTGCATGACGGAGCAGTTTTTTGAATAGATGGTGATTCCACGCTCCCGCTCGATGTCGTCACTGTCCATGATGCAATCCACCACCTGCTCGTTGTCCCGGAAGACACCGCTCTGGTTCAAGAACGCGTCCACCAGCGTGGACTTGCCGGCATCGACGTGAGCGATCACCGCGATATTGATTATTTTCTGCTTTTCTGCCATTACTCCATTCCCACTTTCTGTATTGAATTTTATTACATGATCGAAATCCTGCGATTTCGCAATTTTTATGATTACTGTAACACTTTATTTTAAATCAATATGCATGGCATGTCAAAATAATTTGCAGTCCGGTCAGACTCTTTTTCAGCGGCTTCCGCATAGACTAACAGAAAAACAAAGGAGTATCTTTATGCCAAATCTGTTTTTAAGCCCCTCCGTGCAGGAGTATAATCCCTATATCAACGGACTGGGGAGCGAAGAATATTACATGAATCTGGTAGCCGATGCCATGGAGCCGTATCTCATTTCCTGCGGCATTTCCTTTACGCGAAACGATCCGGATGACACCCTGCAGCAGGCTATTGCTCTATCCAACGCTGGAAACTACGATTTCCATCTGGCCCTCCATTCCAACGCCGCACCACCGGCCCTCGCCGGACAGCTTCAAGGGTGCGACATTTACTATTACGCCACCAGCACCCAGGGAGCACGCGCCGCGAAGATCTTTGCTGAAAACCTGAAGGTCATCTATCCGGATCCCGCCAAAGTCCGAACGGTGGCAAACACCACGCTGGGAGAGCTGCGTCTGGTAAAGGCTCCGTCCAATCTCATCGAACTGGCCTACCATGACAACGCCGAGGACGCCTTCTGGATCATCGACAACATCCAGCTGATCGCCCGAACCCTGGTGCTGGCTCTGACGGAATACTTCGGCATACCGTTCGTGGAACCCAGCATTTGATGTCTGCAAAGGCTCGGCCGGGGATTTTAGCGTTTACATTTGCGGTTCTTTGTGGCATGATGGACTGTAGAAAAAAGCAGAAAGGACTGCAGATATGAGAAAAATCATCCAGACGATCCTGCAGGCATCAGACAGCGGAAGCCTGACTAAGATCATCTTTGCAGGGAAGCGGAAGAAGTCCCTGGAATACAGCAAAATCACCCTTCGCCCGGTAACCATCCGGGGTGAATACATGTATCAGGCGGAGTTTCATTTTGAGAAGAAAGTGACCCACCAGAACATCCCCTATCACGAGATGATAGACTACGCCAGCCAGTGGATCTGTGAGGATTTCAAGCAGATCAACATCCTGACGGAGGCGGAGGATATTCAGATCCTGGCCGCCGATCCGGAAAATCCGCGGATCACACGCCGTGCTTATAAAAAGCTTCGCAAGGCAGCGGTGCTGGATCACAATCGAAAGAAACATTACATCATCGAAGACGGAAAGCCCTGCGACTTTCTCATCAAGCTGGGCGTCATGTCGCCGGAGGGCAAAGTGTTCCAGAAGCACTACTCCAAATTCCGGCAGATCAACCGCTTCCTTGAGATCGCCGACGATTCCTTCCGCGATCTGCCTTCTCAAGGTACGCTGCGGATCATCGATTTCGGCTGCGGCAAAAGCTATCTGACCTTCGCGCTGTACTATTATCTGCGGGTCTTAAAGAACCGGGATGTGGCCATCGTCGGACTGGATCTGAAAAAAGACGTGATCGAATTCTGCAACAAGACGGCACAGGAGCTGGACTACGGCGACCTGACCTTCCTCACAGGGGACATCGCTGACTACGAGAGCACGGGTGCCGATATGGTGGTCACCCTCCACGCCTGCGATACGGCGACGGATTATGCCCTGATCAACGCGGTCAAATGGCACAGCCGGGTGATCCTGTCGGTACCGTGCTGCCAGCATGAGCTATTCTCCCAGATCAAGGAACCGGTCAACGATTCCTACCTGAAATACGGGATCTTAAAGGATAAGTTCACAGAAATCCTGACCGACGGACTGCGGGGGCTCAAACTGGAAAGCGCCGGATACCAGGTCAATATGATCGAGTTCACATCACTGGAGCACACCGCCCGCAACGTGATGATCAAGGCCGTACTGCCGGATCCAGCCGCCCTGACTGAGAAGCAGCGGCAGAAACAGGAATCTGCAAAAGAAAAAGCTTCGCAGGAATACGAAGCTTTGAAAAATATGTATCATGCTCATCCAACCATCGACCAGCTGTAGGCCGGTGGTTTTTTTGCAGAAACTACCCCATGAGGACCGGCACGGAGAACGACGTGAATATGCAGAGCAGAAAACCCGATACGAAACCATAGACCACCGTATCCTGCCGGCAGGACTGCTCCACGATCGGCATGCAGACGTCCATGGTCCCGATGCCTGGGATGCTGATGGCCTCCAGATACCCCAGCTTTCTGGCAACCAGCGGGATGAAGATGATCCCCGCCGTCTCCCGCATTACGTTATGGAGAAACGCCACGGCGCCTGCTACCGCATACTGAGGACCAGCCGCCGTGATGATAGCCGGAGCATAGGAATACCAGCCGAATCCAGCACAGATGGCGATGCTTTCCTTGAGAGAAAAGCCGAATGCCATGGCCGCCCCGCCCCCTGCCAGCATGGTGCCTGCCAGGATCGCCAGCGGAAATGCCAGCACTTTGAGACCGACCGACTTTAAATTTGCAGCTACCGTTCCCGAAAGACCGAGATCGAATCCGATAATAGCGATCAGCACGCATAAGAATATCGTCAAGCCATTGCCTGTAATGGTCGAAATCTCCTCCAGATGATCCGGAAACTGATCTACCAGACCGAAACGACCCACTGCGATCCCGGCGATGACTAAAGACACGATTCCCACCGTGCTCTTGAGATCTGACGTGCCCGCCTTGCCTCTGTGCTCCTGCTCCTGCGTGCCCTTTTCCGAACCGCCGTACCGATTGAGCCGCAGCGCCTTACGCACCAGAAAGATCATCAGGATGCTGCCTCCAATGGTTGCCAGCGTGATTGCCAGAGCCTGTACTCCGATGGTCGCCAGCGCCGACGTCACCTGCCGGTTGATGCCCATGCGAAGACCCATGAGAAATACCAGTATATACACCGCTGCCATCATGCTTTTATCCAGGAAGCCGAAACGGCTGGCCATGTTCCGCAGTCTGGACGCGATAAAATAACAGAGGATCAAAATCCCCCAATACACGAAAATCATCATTTCCTTTTACCTTCTTCTGCTGTATAATAGTTCTATGTCTGTCTGTATATTGCCATATAGTTATATGGCCATGTGCAGGCGCAAATCCTGCAAAACAGCTAGCAGAACAATCGTATCAAATCAGAAAGGATATTGCAATGGATTTTAACAAAGGTCTTAAAGACGGTATCCCGGTAGCTCTAGGGTATTTCTCCGTATCGATCGCCTTCGGTCTCATGGCCATCGAAAATGAATGCAGCGCACTGGAAGCCGTCCTGATTTCCGTGACAAACCTCACGTCAGCCGGACAGTTTGCCGGCGTGACTGTACTTGCCGCCATGGGAACCTACGTGGAGATGGCTATGACACAGCTGGTCATCAATTCCCGTTATTCCCTGATGGCGATTTCCCTTTCCCAGAAAGTGGACGGGAAATTCCGCGGCGTCTGGAAGTGGCTGCTGGGATTCGCCATCACCGACGAGATCTTTGCCGTTGCCATCGGTCACGACGGATCGATTTCAAAAGAATACTTTTCCGGTCTTATCAGTCTTCCGATCCTGGGCTGGTCCGCAGGGACTCTCTTCGGAGCAGTCCTGGGAAACATCATGCCGGAGATCATCACCACGTCGCTGGGCATCGCCCTCTATGGCATGTTCATCGCCGTTGTTGTACCGAAAGCGCGCGAAAACCGCCACGTACTGATCACCGTGATCCTCGCCATCATCATCAGTACCGTGATCCGATACGTTCCTGTCTTTTCAGGGGTCTCGGCGGGATTCGCCATTATTATCAGCGCAGTGATCGCATCAGTGGCCGGGGCTGTATTCTTCCCGGTAAAGGAGGCCGAATAATGGACATGCTTACATTTTTACCGTATCTGCTGGTAATGGCCGGTGTCACATATCTGATCCGTGCCCTGCCTTTCGTTCTGGTCAATAAAAAAATAGAGAACCGGTTTCTCAACTCGTTTCTCTATTATATTCCTTATACCGTTCTGGCCGCGATGACTTTCCCGGCGATCCTGTATGGGACCAACCACATGATCTCCGCCATCGCAGGGCTGGCCGTCGCCGTATTCATCGCCTACAAAGGCAAGGGACTGCTCATCGTTGCAGTGGGCGCCTGCAGCGCCGTATTCGTTGCGGAGCTGGTACTGATGGTGGTGCGGTAGAGCTATTCCGGAATGCTCCAGTCGATGGGTTCCTGCCCTGTAGACTGCAGGAATGCATTGGTTCTCGAAAAATACTTTCCGCCGAAATAACCTCGATGTGCCGACAGTGGACTCGGATGTACGCTCTTGATGATGCAGTGCTGCTTTCCCGTGATAAGAGCTTCCTTAGCCTTTGCAAAGCCGCCCCAGAGAATGAATACCATTGGTTTTTCTCTGGCGTTAAGATGCTGGATCACCTGATCCGTGAAGACCTCCCAGCCCTGGCCTCGGTGCGAGCCTGCCGCCCCCCTGCGAACCGTTAAAACCGTATTGAGCAGGAGCACGCCGTTTTTCGCCCAGCTTTCCAGATTGCCGTGGCTCGGTGGATCGATCCCCAGATCATCCTGCAGCTCCTTAAAAATATTCACCAGCGAAGGCGGTTTCTGCACACCCTTCTGCACCGAAAAGCAAAGCCCGTGAGCCTGTCCCGGTTCATGGTACGGATCCTGCCCCAGGATCACCGCTTTCACATCTTCATACGGTGTAAACTTCAACGCATTGAAAATATCGTACATGTTGGGATAAATCGTTCGGCTGCCGTATTCCTGCTTGAGAAACTCCCGCAGCTTCAGATAATAATCCTTGTCAAATTCGCCTTTCAGGACGTCGTCCCAGCTGTTTCCGATGTGTACCATGTTCCTGCTACCCGCCTTTCTGTATTGCTTGCTGATGGGGTTATTTTATCATATCAGAAAGCGGATTGGAATACCTTTCCCGATCCAGCCCGTACCAAAATCTTCGATTCCACTTAAAAACAGCCTAAAACGAGAAAATCCTGCAAGAGTCTCTTCTGCGATTTTTCCTAAATCTTCGTTTTGCGATTTTACAATACCATTTCGAGAAAGTGTATCTTGTGTCTAAAATCTATTTCTCGCAATCTCATAATTTTTAACGGATATCGAGAAGCTGTGCAATCAAAACAGCTTGGCAACTCTACATCGCTCTTGCATTTTCTCGATATCAACTGATTTTTTTGCCATTCGAAGATTTAGGTATTTGACCGGGGCCGCAGCCGGAGAAAAATTCTTCATTTGTCCCATTTTTTCAGCAAAACGAAGATTTAGGTAACAGCCATCGCAATTCTACTCATAACAGTCTCACCATCTTCCCGCAAAACGTGTTACAATATCCTCAGCAATCACGATAAGGAGAATCCCACTATGCTGCAAAACACACCCACCGTCTATCTCTCCCGACTGGCTTCGCCATCACTGCAAAGGTTTCTGCAAAGCAACGGCTTTCAGCTGAACTCTCTCGACGTACCTGTCGTTTATCCGGAGATTTCTACCCATGCGGATATCCTGCTGTGCCAGCTGGGACTTTGGGAAAAGGCTCAGATCTTTCACGGAGATCCGGAAAAACTGACACGAAATTACCCGGGAAATATTCGGTACAATGCTGTTTGCACAGGGAAATATTTTATCCATAATCTCCGGTACACGGATCCGGATCTGCTGGCAGCAGCGGAAGCAAAGGCAGCAGCCGACAGCATAATCCTGACAAAGATCCACGTCAAGCAGGGCTACACCCGCTGCAGCCTGCTGCCTGTGGATGACCGGTCGTTCATCACGTCAGACGCAGGTATTGCAAAGACCCTTGCGGTCCATGACACGGACGTGCTGCTGATTCATCCGGGGCATATATACCTGCCGGGATTTGAGTACGGGTTCATCGGAGGCACCGGCGGCGGCCTCCCCCTGTCCGGCCGCCGCCTCTTGGTCGTAAACGGCAATATCGAAACACACCCGGACCATAAAAAAATCGCGACCTTCCTCGAAGATCGCGATATCGACTTATACTACTCGAAGGACAGCCCACTGATGGATATCGGCAGCATCCTCGTAGACGCCGCACCGAAGCCTTTGCAGCAGCCAGCCCAGGATTAATCTGCTCCCGGAATCGCCACCCAGGCCTCTCCGCTTTCAGCTATGCCACCCCAGCCATTCTTTCTCCTTATGGCTGTACTTTCTTCTGGAAGGCCTCCAGGCTCTGCCCCAGGGACATGCGCACCCGCGGCAGAAGCAGCGGGTTATCACCCGGCTTGGCCTTGCCCGGCTGAGTCGTCACTGCGCACAGGAACCCGGCTTCCTTGACCATGGCCACACTGCTGTCGTTGTAATCCCCATACGGATAAGCAAAGGCATCACCGCTGCCACAGATCTCGATGGATTTCTTCAGATCCGCCATTCCCTCTTCATGGGAAATCGCCGGGAAAATGCCGCCGTGACCGATGTTTCCGCCTGGCCTGTGCATGTTGTGGGAATGAGACTCATAGTACACATAATCGCTCTGATACTGGGCGATTTTTTCTTCTCCATTAGAGGATGTGATCATGAAACATGTAGCCGGGACCTTGCACTTTTCAAGCACCGGGATACCGTGATCCAGGAAGCTCTTGGCTCCATCGTCAAAGCACAATACAATGCTCTTGTCCGGCAGTTTCAGCTTGCCGTCGATATATTCCCGCACCTCCTTCCAGGTCGGATAATAATAATCTTCTGAATTGAGCCAGTTTAGTTCCGCCTCCAGTGCCTGAGCCGAAATATAATTGCCGAACCTCTTGTTAAGATCCTCCGGCGGATCGTTCTCATCGTACACGTAATGATACATGCAGATCGGAAGCCCCGGCGTCTGATAACTGGTGTTCGGCTCTACCGTCACATTCCGGAACACCCGCGTTTTATTGCCCTTGGAATCCTCGACAGTATAAGCCAGTTTACGATTTCCAGCCTTGTTGAGATCATCGTAGGAAACCTTCACATCTTTCGTGATATCATTACCCTTTTTATCAGTGGCCTTGTAACCCGGCTCGTCAAAAGACTCACCCAGCTTCACGGTGATCTTGCTGGCTCCGGTCAGCTCCAGCACAGGATCCATCTCGCCTGTCACCGTGATCGTCCGCTTTGCCGTATAGCCTTTCACACTGTACTTCACCGTATATTTTCCGGCTTTCGTCGTATCCAGATCACTGTCGATCTTGATCTTTTTACTGTAGTCTTTACCATCTATCTTTGCAGTCGCTCCCGGCTCATCGTATACACCGTTGAGACTGATGGTCATCTCCGCATCCCCGTTGAGCTTGATGGGAGACTGCTTCGCCTGATACAGGATGGCAAATCCCGCCACCGCCACTACCAGGACAGCCAGGATAAGGACCAGGATCTTACGCTGACGATACCGCTTCATTCTCTTCGCATGCCGTGCACGCTGCCTGTTATCTTGTCTTTCCAAAATACTTTCTCCATCTATTTTATTCATATTCCTTCGCAGGTTCGTTTATTATACCATGCTTTGCCACGTTTGTGATACCATATCCCGTTATTTGTGGTACAATAATCTCATGAAAAAACATGCTATCATACCCGTCTTCATTCCTCATCGCGGCTGCCCCAACGACTGCGTCTTCTGCAATCAGAAGGCAATCACCGCCCGCAGCAGTGATGTGAGTCCCGAAGATGTGAGAAATACAATCGAAACATATCTGCCGACCCTCACCGGGCGCGGCCTTGAGACCATCGAGCTGGCCTTTTTCGGCGGCAGCTTTACCGGGCTTTCCATAGCTGAGCAGTCGGCATTTCTGACAGTTGCCAAAGAATACAAAGACGCCGGTCTCATCGACAAGATCCACATGTCCACCCGTCCGGACTACATCGACCGGGACATCCTGGACAACCTGAAAACATACGACGCGAACATCATCGAGCTGGGCGTTCAATCCTTCGATCCCGACGTGCTTCGTGCCTCCAACCGCGGTCATACAGTAGAAGACGTCTACAGCGCCTGCCGGCTCATCAAGGAGTACGGGTTTACCCTGGGGATCCAGCTGATGATCGGGCTGCCCGGCGATTCTCCTGCAAAGTCTATTGCATCTGCAAAGGAAGCGGTTCGGCTTGCGCCTCAGCTGGCGAGGCTCTATCCTACCATAGTACTGCAGGACACCCGACTTTTGCAGATGTATGAGGAAGGAATCTATCAGCCTCTGACTACAGAGGAAGCCGTCTCCACCACCAAAGAAATGTACCGGATCCTAAGTGACGCCGGGATCACCATTCTTAGAGTCGGCCTTAAAAGCACCGATTTGATTACCGAGGGCGAAGCCGTCTGCGGTCATACATTTCACCCTGCGTTCCGACAGCTGGTAGAAGGCGAACTGGCAAAAGAATCCTTGGAAAACCAATTGCTTCAGCTTATTGAAAACACCAAAAAAAATCAAATGCCAGCAGGAGAATTTGCCTTCAGAAGCAACGGCCATTCCTTCTCTAATATGATCGGGAACGCCAAAAGAAACAAGCTGTACTTTGCAGAAAAATATCCGGGCATAAAAATACGGTGGAAAACTGACCCTGCCCTTGAAGATGGGCGGTATACTGTGCTAAAATATTAAATTATTACCAAAACTACAGGAGGGGAAATATGAAAGCAGTCATTACCGTTATTGGGAAAGATATGGTAGGCATCCTGGCAAAAGTCAGCACTGCCTGTGCCAAATCAAATGTAAACGTTGTAGAAGTAACTCAGTCGATCCTGGACAAGTATTTTGCCATGATCATGCTGGTGGATATCCAGCACATGGAATGTTCTCTGGATGAACTGAAAGAAAGCATCCTGCAGGAAGTGCCGACTATGACCGTTCACGTAATGCATGAAGACATATTCAATTCCATGCATCGAATTTAAGGACAGGGGGAGGTAACTGCAATGCTAAACATGAAAGATATCATGGAAACCATTACCATGATCCAGGAGGAACACCTGGATATACGAACCATCACCATGGGGATCTCTCTGCTGGACTGCTGCGATACAGATATCGACAAGTCCTGCGAGAAGGTCTATGAAAAGATCTGCCGTCTGGCCGGCAACCTTGTTCAGACAGGGGAAGAGATCGAAAAGAAATACGGTATTCCCATCGTAAACAAGCGAGTTTCCGTAACACCGATCGCCATGCTGACAGCAGTATCCGGCGGTGATCCGGTCAAGTACGCTCATGCCCTTGACAAGGCGGCAAAGAAGATCGGCGTCAACTTCATCGGCGGGTATACCGCTCTCGTGCAAAAAGGTTTTGCGGCCGGCGACAGGGAACTGATCGAATCCATTCCACGAGCACTGGCAGAAACGGACTTCGTCTGCTCTTCCGTCAATGTTGGTTCCACAAAAGCCGGCATCAACATGGACGCTGTCAAAATGATGGGCAACGTGGTCAAGGAAGCATCTCAGCTGACAAGCGACCGGCAGTGCATCGGCGCTGCCAAGCTGGTAGTCTTCTGCAATGCGCCGGAAGATAATCCGTTTATGGCAGGTGCGTTTCATGGCGTAGGAGAACCTGACTGTGTCATCAACGTAGGCGTATCCGGTCCTGGCGTTGTGCGGGCAGCTCTTTCGAAGCTTCCGAAAGACGCACCTCTTTCCGAAGTGGCGGATCTCATCAAGAAAACAGCATTCAAGATCACCCGTATGGGACAGCTGGTCGGAAGCGAAGCCTCTGCAAAACTGGGAGTTCCGTTCGGGATCATCGATCTGTCCCTGGCTCCGACTCCGGCAGTAGGCGATTCGGTAGCTCACATTCTGGAAGAGATCGGACTTGAGCAGTGTGGGACTCATGGTACCACAGCGGCTCTGGCCATGCTCAACGATGCAGTGAAAAAAGGAGGCGTTATGGCATCCTCCAGCGTAGGCGGACTTTCGGGAGCATTCATTCCGGTATCCGAAGACGCCGGCATGATCGATGCCGCAGAGGCTGGTACACTTACACTGGAAAAGCTGGAAGCCATGACAGCAGTGTGCTCCGTAGGGCTGGATATGATCGTGCTCCCGGGTGATACCCCGGCTGATACCATCTCCGCTATCATCGCCGATGAAGCAGCTATCGGTATGGTCAACTCCAAGACAACGGCAGTCCGCGTGATCCCTGCCATCGGCCACGAAGCCGGCGAAGTCCTGGATTTTGGAGGACTTCTGGGAACTGGTCCGATCATGAAGATCAACCGCAAGTCCTCATCTGTTATGATCCAGAGAGGCGGCAGGATCCCGGCTCCTATGCAGAGTCTGAAAAACTAGATTAGATAAAATCGTGTGCTGACAGGCGCACACCAAAACAGCAGGTGTCTCGCAATGAGAAGTACCTGCTGTTTTTATTATAGTCTTAAATCCAAGGGATCACATGTGTAGACGGCTAATCGCCGCAAACCCAGACAGGATGGCAGGATGTTCCGCAGCCGCACGGCTGAGGTGGTCTGCCGCAGCCATACTCCGGATTTCCACCAGGTCTGTATGGCGGTTTTTCACAGCCATCATAATACCCGCAGCCACCATAATGCCCGCAGCCGCCAGGTCTGTACGGTGGTCTGCCAGGACCGCTGCAACCGCCGTGCTCCCGCGAATCTCCGCAGACGCCTTTGCATCGCTCAGACGTCCATTGGGACGAAGTTGTGCATCTCATGAAAACACTCTCCTTTCACTCGTATGGTATATACTATGAAGGAGCAGGTATTCCGGTTCCGGTTTTTCTAAAATTCCGGAAACTTCCAGCAGACTCAGATGACTTATGTCAGCTGATCCACGCGTTTGAAAGAATATCCCTTGTCTTCCCACTTGGTCAGCAGTTCATCCAGCACCTGCGCATTGGTCGCCGATGTGCTGTGAAGGAGCACGATTGCCCCCGGATGGATCCGCGGAACCATCTTTTCCAGCGCTTCTTCCCGAGTCGGCTGATCCGACTCATACCAGTCTACATAAGCCAGACTCCAGAAAATCGTATGATATCCCATTTTCTTTGCCATCTTTAAATTCGATTCGCTGTACTTACCCTGTGGCGGTCGATAATATTTTTTCATCTTCTTGCCGGTCGTTTTTTCATAGAGATCCTCCAGTTTGGCTAGTTCCTGACGAAATGCCTCTACCGTTGCGATCTCCGACATGTCAGGATGGGTAAAGGTGTGATTTCCTACCAGATGTCCTTCCTTCACCATCCGCTTCACCAGATCAGGACTGGTCTCGATGAAATTTCCCACCACAAAAAACGTCGCCTTGACGTGATGCTTTTTTAAAGTATCCAGGATCTTCGCCGTATGACCGTTTTCATAGCCGGCGTCAAACGTCAGAAACAGCTCTTTCTTATCGGTATCCTCCGCATAATAAGCATCGAATTTCTTCAGATAATCCATGGTTGCATTCGCCACCGGCGGTTCTCCCGCCTCCTGAAAACTGAGTCCCCAGTTGCCGTCTGCCGCCGTATTGAGACTCTTTTCCTGCAGCACGCCCGCCGCTGTAAAGACCCCTGCTCCCAGCACTACCGCAGCAGCCAGCACTCCTGCCGCCCGTAAAAACCGTTTTTTTCGAATCATAATAATCATAGCCTCACCACCCAGAACAGTATATTTCCCAGAGAAAGAAAAAATTCCCCGAAATACAGAAATCTTTTTCCGCATCTCGAGGAATCTGTTTGCAATTTTATGGATTCAGTGATTTCATTATGCTTTGATCAGATCCTTAACGACTTCGCCCGCCAGGATCAGTCCCGCCACAGATGGCACGAAAGCACTGCTGCCCGGCACCTGTTTGCCATGAACGCGAGCGTCTTCACCGCACGCTTCGTAGTCCGGTGTCAGCGGGACTTCTTTGGAATAGACCACTTTTAAGTTCTTCACTCCTCTCCGTTTCAGTTCTCTGCGCATTACTTTGGCCAGCGGACAGACCGACGTCTTATAAATATCCGCCACCTCAAACTGAGAAGCATCCAGTTTATTGCCCGCACCCATGGAGCTGATGACAGGCACGTTGTCACGCTGTGCATGGAGCACCAGGGCGATCTTGCCGGTCACCGTGTCGATGGCATCCACCACGTAGTCATACCGGGTAAAGTCAAACTGATCCGCCGTCTCCGGCAGGTAAAACATGTTGTACGTCTTCACCTGCAGATCCGGATTGATGTCCAAAATCCGCTCCTTCATCACCTCAGTCTTATATTTCCCCACAGTGCTGGTCAGGGCGATGATCTGCCGGTTGATGTTCGATATACTGACCGTGTCTTTATCGATGAGATCCAGTGCTCCCACACCGCTTCTCGCCAGAGCTTCCGTCACATATCCACCTACGCCTCCGATCCCGAACACTGCCACACGTTTCTCTGAAAGTTTCCGGATGCTGTCTTGTCCCAGCAATAGCTCCGTTCTCGAAAATCTGCTCTCCGCCATTAGTTGCCTTCCTCCGCCATCGCCTCTGCGATATCCGCTTCACAGGAACGCATTGCCAGGATCGTCTTCTGGATCAAGTCGCTCAGCTCCCATCCCAGCATATCGGCTCCGCGCTCGATGACTTCGCGGGAGCATCCCGCCGCGAAATTGGCACTCTTGTACTTTTTCTTTACGGATTTTAGTTCCATATCCTGCACGCTTTTTGACGGACGCATCAAAGCTGCGGCTCCGATCAGGCCCGTCAATTCATCTGTAGCATACAGCACTTTTTCCATCAGATGCTCCGGTTCCACATCAACTGTGATCCCGTATCCATGACTGCAAACACCGTGTATGATATCTTCATCAACACCTGCTTCACGGAGGATCTCCGGAGCCTTGATGCAGTGTTCCTCCGGATATTCTTCAAAATCGATATCGTGAAGCAGTCCCACGACGCCCCAGAAATCCGCGTCATCGCCGAATCCCAGTTCCTGTGCAAACCATCTCATCACACCTTCCACAGTCAGCGCATGCTGGATATGAAATGGCTCTTTGTTATGCGCCTTGACCAGTGACAGCGCATCTTCTCTTGAAATATGATCACTCATGTCTATTACCTTCTTCCTTCTGCAAAGCGGCCGCAGGCCGCATTTTACTCTCTACATTTTCTATTTTAAGGCATCATTCATGCTCCCGGTCCGGTATCCGTCCAGGTCCAGAGCTGTGTAGGTGAATCCCAGTTCCTTCATATGTCCGGTAAAGTCCTGTCTCAGCTTCGGATCCAGGAATCGTTCCAGATCTTCCGGCAGCACTTCTACCCTCGCCATGCTCCCGTGCATGCGTACACGATACTGTGAAAATCCATGCTCCCGCAGAAATTTTTCCGCCAGTTCCACCATTCGCAGCTTCTCAGCCGTGATCGGTTCTTCATAGGCAAACCTGGACGCCAGACACGCAAAGGATGGTTTATCCCACGTGGCAAGTCCCATTTCCTTAGAAAGCTGCCGGATCTCAGCCTTGGTCAGCCCCGCCTCTTTCAGCGGACTGATGACCCCGGCTTCCTGTACAGCTCGTTTTCCCGGTCTGTAATCGCCATCATCATCCACATTGGAACCTTCTGCGATGTACACCGTATCCACCTGCTCTGCAGCCTCTCTTACTTTTTGTAGAATAGCAGTCTTGCAGTGATAGCACCGATCAGGGGGATTATCCGCAAATCCGTCTACCTCCAGCTCATCAAAAGAAAATACGATATGGCGTATGCCTCTTTCCCGGCAAAACACCCTCGCCTCTTCGATCTCCCATTCCGGTACTGATCTTCCCGCTGCTGTTACCGCCGTCACCTGATCCCCGATGACCTCACGTGCCACAGCCAGCAGAAATGTGGAATCCACTCCACCGGAAAAGGAGACCACCAGGCGACCCATTTCTTTCAGGCGCTTCTGCAGTTTTTCATATTTTAATGCTGAATCTTTCTCCATTTCCCTTTCTCCCTACTTTTCCTACTGTTTTTCTAGTATTATACAGGAGGAAGCTATCCGCTGTCAATGCTGAGAATAGATCGCACTAGCTGATGGATACTACGTTGTAATCCTTGTCTTCTACTGCCTTCTTCAATACATCATCTGCCACATCCTCTTTCAGGGTCACAACTGCCTGATCCTGTTCGTGACTTACATCTGCGTGATCCACACCGTCCAGTGCTTCCAGCGCCTTCTTTACTGTCGCCTCACAATGTCCGCACATCATACCTTCGATTTTCATAGTCTTTTCCATTGTTTTTTCCTCCTGTTTTCTCTTGATTTGTTTATCTTTTGCAGCATTGCGCATATCAAAGAGATTCAGACGCAATGCATTGGTTACAACACAAAAGCTGGAAAGGCTCATAGCCGCAGCTCCGAACATAGGATTCAGCTGCCAGCCAAACAGAGGAATCCATACCCCTGCCGCCAGCGGAATACCGATAATATTATAGATAAAGGCCCAGAACAAATTCTCGTGAATATTCTTAAGCGTCGCTCTGCTTAATCGTATCGCTGCCGGTACATCGCTGAGTTTGCTGTTCATCAGCACCACATCAGCCGCATCGATGGCAACGTCCGTACCAGCTCCAATAGCGATCCCGATATCGGCTCTCGTCAGTGCCGGAGCATCGTTGATGCCATCTCCTACCATGGCAACTTTCCCTTTGCGCCTCAGTCTGCGGATCTCCGCTTCCTTGCCATCCGGAAGCACGCCTGCGATCACCTGATCCACACCGGCCTGCTTGCCTACAGCAGCTGCCGTTCGCTCGTTGTCACCTGTGAGCATGACCACTTCGATCCCCATATTCTGCAGCTGACGGATCGCTTCCGGGCTGTCTTCCTTGATAACATCAGCCACGGCGATAACACCCAGGATCTTCTTGCTCCGCGCAAACAGCAGAGGCGTCTTTCCTTCTTCCGCCAGACGGTGCGCCACCGTCTTCACATCATCAGGCACACCGATCCGGTCACTGAGGAATGTCAGACTTCCGCCGATCAGCTGATCGCCGTTGTTGACAGCCGTCAGACCATTGCCCGGCAGGATCATGAAGTCCTGCACGTCGCATACCTTCAGCTTTTTTTCCTCTGCCATCGCTACTACGGCACCGGCCAGAGGATGCTCGCTCCTGGCTTCCAGTGCATAGGCTGTTTCCAGAAGCTCCGCTTCTGAAACGCCTTCCGCCATGATGAGATCCGTTACCTTCGGCTCACCCTTGGTGATCGTCCCTGTCTTATCCAGCACCACAGTATTGACCTTGCCGGCTTCCTCTAAAGAGACTGCTGTCTTGAATAAGATCCCGTTCTTGGCACCCATGCCGTTGCCGACCATGATGGCCACTGGTGTCGCCAGTCCCAGTGCACACGGGCAGCTGATGACCAGCACGGAAATACCTCTCGCCAGAGCATAGCCGATGGACTGACCGCAAAGCAGCCAGATCACGATAGTCACTGCTGCGATCCCGATGACCGCCGGAACGAATACACCGGAAACCTTATCGGCGATCTTTGCAATAGGTGCTTTAGTAGCCGCCGCATCGCTGACCATTTTGATGATCTGTGACAACGTCGTATCCTCGCCGACTCGGCTGGCTTCACACTTGAGGAACCCAGACTGGTTCACTGTCGCAGCAGAGACCTGATCGCCCGGCTTCTTATCCGCAGGAATGCTCTCACCCGTCAGTGCCGCTTCATTGACCGCGCTGATGCCCTCCAGTACGATACCATCCACCGGTATATTTTCTCCTGGTCTCACTACGAACACATCGCCTTTCACCACCTGCTCCACCGGTACTTCTGTCTCAGTGCCATCCCGAAGGGCGACCGCTGTTTTCGGAGCCAGCTTCATCAGGTTTTTCAATGCATCGGTAGTCTTGCCTTTTGACCTCGCCTCCAGCATCTTGCCAACCGTGATCAGCGCCAGGATCATAGCAGCCGTCTCAAAATAAAACTCGTGCATATACTGCATCACGCCATCCATATCGCCTCGCACCTGTGCTCCTGTCATGGCAAACAGCGAATAAGTGCTGTATCCAAAAGCCGCCGTCGAGCCAAGTGCCACCAGCGTATCCATATTAGGCGCTCTGTGCCACAGACTCCGAAAACCGCTGATGAAAAACTTCTGGTTGATCACCATGACTGCTGCTGTCAAGAGCAACTGCAAAAGTCCCATGGCCACGTGGTTGTCCGCCATGGCTTCCGGCACTGGCCATCCCCACATCATATGCCCCATGGAAAAATACATAAGCACAACTAAAAATATAATGGACCAGATGAGCCGTTTCTTTAATACCGGCGTTTCCGTATCTTCCAGCAGATCCGCTTCAGTGCCGCCTCCGGAAGCCCCGTTACCTGAGCCACTCGATGTACCTGCGCCGCGTCCTTTGCAGGAAGCCCCGTAGCCGGCCGCCTCCACCGCAGCGATGACTGCCTCCGGGCTCGCCGTTCCTTCTACCCCCATAGAATTAGTCAGCAGACTGACCGAACAGCTTTCAACGCCGGGAACCTTTGACACCGCTTTTTCGACACGGCTGCTGCACGCTGCACAGCTCATCCCCGTTACATGATATTGTTCCAAATCCAATTCCTCCTTTTTTCAGCTTACTGCTATTTCATCAATTTCTGCAGTATTACAACCAGCTCCTCGATAGTTTCATCTTTGCCCTCACGGATATCTCGTACCACGCAGTTGCGTATATGCTCTGCCAGAAGCTCCTTGTTAAATGAATTGAGTGCTGCATTGACTGCCGCCACCTGGATCAGTATGTCCGTGCAGTACACGTTCCGTTCCACCATTCCCTTGATGCCACGGATCTGTCCCTCGATGCGGCTGAGTCTGTTCATCAGACTCTTGTATTCTTTTTCTGAACGCTCTGTCGTTTTATGACAGCAGAAATTTCCTTCTTTCATGTAAAATCACCTCTCTTACTTCTCATTTCTACGGTTTGATAATATACCCCTGCAGGGTATATGTCAAGGTAAAATTTTTTCTCTCCGTTTTCTAGGTTCTCCTCGTCCATCTTTTTTATGCAAAGAGCACACTAAAAACGAACCGCCTGCCGGATGTGACGAATGTACCGCAAAATGGTATACAACACTAATAAAATTGCAATAAGGCTCTCCACAGATGCCAAAATTTCCAGCATCCGAAATACGATATGCTGTGATGTAAAATACGATAAAATGTCGCGCACGCCGATAGCGCTGATGACAAATGGGAACGTAAACGATGCGTAGCTTGGATAAAAGCTGCGCTTTAAGAATTTCGGGACTTGTATGAGAGCCGTCACATAAAAAATCGTTGCAATGCCAAAGAGTCCCAGTAGCAGAGGGTACGAGATCCCTGCACCATAGGCTTTGACGTAACCTGTCAGGCACACACTCATAGGCGATGCGATCACCAGAAATAAAAACTGATCGGCTTCCGCCATTTCTGGCAGACGGATCTGCCTCCGAAGCGCGATGATCAGTACGATATTGACACAGCAGAATCCCAGCCAGAAAGCCAGTTTCCCCAGCGGCTGCATGCCGTACGCAGGTGATGTGATAGCGATGTTGGCGATCCCCGCATAGCCCACCACGTAGGAAATAAACACCTCATCCCACCGCAGCTTCACAAGAAAATGCCATGTGAACCGGATCACCAGTGCCAGATGCAAAGCTATGGCCACGATCCAGACACCAAAAGAAATGCTTCCCAAAAACGGCTTGAAAAACACGCTGAGATTCATCAGCGTCATGGAATATGTAGGCAGGATCGCCGCCTGATTTCCTTTGTCCATGGCACCTCGCACCTGAGCCGGACAGAGGAACAGCTTCGCCGTCAGCACCAGAAAAATGAGGAAGGCGATACTTCCGCAGATGTATTTCACCGGTCCGTAGGATGCCACCGGATGCTCCAGGCTTTGGAACAGCGTATCCAGTGCCGAAAAGCTGAGCATCACGCCGGAAATGGGGATAGGCGTGCTCTGCACGATTCGTTTCAGCATTCTCATTTCTGTCTGCCTTTCTTGCCGGTATGTCTGGCTTTGCTATGGCTCTTTGGAGCCTTCCCGGAGCGTTCCTCTGAACTGTCAGGCTGCTGGCCGCCGTGCTCCGCCTTGTGTATCCCGTTCTGGAGTTTCAGGTTCTCCGACAACCCACCCAGAAGCCGCCGTTCCTCCGCCGCTTCGTGATTGCGGATATAAGCTAATGCCTGCAGCGGCGCATACAACTCTACCGGCTGAATGTGAGAATGCCTGATCAGATCGCCGTTTCTCCCTTTGACCGGGATCGAATTCTTATGGTACAGCGTGATAGGCCTGTCATTATAGGCAAAATACCATTCACCTGCATAAGTGGTTATGTATGCTGTGCCACTGCGAAACTCCGCTTTCATGCCGTATTTGTGGCATACGGATTCAAGTTTTTCCTCAATGCTCCCGGCATTTTTCTGCTCGAACACTGCCGTCTTGTATTCCTCTTTCAGCTGTTCCCGGATCAGACTGAACTCACTCTTGTTTTCCTCCAGATCCGCCAGCTGCAGCAGCGATTCCAAAGAATAATATTCCCATGCTCCAATATGCATGCGGAACTTGCTTTTCATTGACAAAAACAGACGCCGATCGCTTTCTGCGAAAAACACCAGTTTGGGTGTTTCTTCCATATCGTAAAGGACGTCCTCCATCACCGGCCGCCACTTTTCCAGCACGATCCGGTCGATATCTCCGGAAAAAATCTCATAATCCTCTGGCTGTTCGAAGAGATATTCCATCCTTCCCCGCAGCAAAAAACCTTCTTCAAAACTTTGCACGATGAGCTTCTGCGGCAGCCGATACCGCGACTCCTCGATCTCCCGCAGCCCCTCGAATGAAAACAAATAGATCATGCTACAACTCCACTTCCAGACTCACCGGACAGTGATCGCTGCCGTACACGTCTGTCAGGATCTCCGCCTTTCTCAAAGCCGGTTTCAGACTTTCGGACACCAGAAAATAGTCGATACGCCACCCCGCGTTGTTCTTGCGGGCGTTGAAGCGATAGCTCCACCAGGAATACACACCTTCCAGATCCGGATAGAAATACCGGAAAGTGTCTATGAAGCCGGCATCCTGCAATTCTCCCATCTTAGCCCGTTCTTCATCAGTAAACCCGGCATTCTTGCGATTCGTTTTCGGATTTTTTAAGTCGATTTCCTGGAATGCCACATTGAAATCGCCACATGTAATTACCGGTTTACTCTCCTCTAGCTTTTTCAGATACGCCCGAAAATCATCCTCCCAGCTCATCCGGTAATCCAGCCGTTTCAGCTCATTCTGCGAATTGGGCACATACACGTTCACAAGATAAAATTTCTCATATTCCGCCGTGATCATACGCCCCTCGTGATCGTGCTCCTCAATACCGATCCCGCATCTGACACTGACAGGCTCTTCCTTCGTGAACACGGCCGTCCCGGAATAGCCTTTCTTCTCTGCTGAACACCAGTACTGATGATACCCTTCTAAAGGCACTTCCGCCTGTCCTTTCTGCATTTTCGTTTCCTGTATGCAGAGGATATCCGGATCTGCCTCCTTTGCAAACTCTAAAAATCCTTTTCCCATAGCAGCCCTAAGACCGTTGACATTCCATGATATCAGTTTCATATATTCTCCTTTTCTTCTGTAAAGGTTTCTTGCTCATTCCTTTACAGAATAGCGAAAAGGACCCCGGATGTCAAGAAATCCGGGACGCATACCGCACCCCGGATTTTTCTTTCCCATTCTATTAAAACTGTGCAGTTTCCGGCTTTCCTTCGCTGCAAACTGCTTTTTTACGGCGAACGATCAAACGGAAAACCAAACGCACAAACGGCCCGCAGTACAGCATCTGATAGCAGATCGCCATCGGAAAATTCAGCGCCCACACCTTGATCCACATGCCGAATGACGGCGCATCATTAAATAAAAACGTCGCGATCAGGCTCATGATCGGGCACATGATGCCGCAGATGCAGACCGACATCATATACGTGATAAACTGCGGCCGATCTGTCGGACGCATCACCGAAAACGTCAGCTTCGCCGCGATCTTGCCTACCACGAAAAGTTCCAACACGAATGCGATCGGCATCATGATAATCAGTTCATGAGTCGCCGCTGCAAAGGTTATTCCCCGCACCACGCCGGTGTTCAGCGCGATATTGTACACAATCATCCCGTAGACCATGCAGGTGGCCATGATAAAGGTAAAAATAACTTCTTCCAGCTTGTTTTTTGGCATAATAAAATCCTCCTTGATTCCAACTCACTTCACTAGCGTTAATGTTTCATTCGACCGTGTTGTTCGTTATCATCCGGAGGATGTGCGTTTCCAATTGTACCATATTCGATTGTTTTCTTTGTTTAACTCGGCGATTATTTTAGCACAAAAAATCGATATGAGTCAAGGATTTTTTTGTATATACAGCGCTGGTTTGTTAACGGCCGAATCGCAGCTTTTCTGCGACAATCCCGGCAGGATTTTCTACTGAACGCTTACTTTTCAAGGTTATATGCAGAAATTTTTCTGAAAAATGAGGATATATGCTATATTTTCAGAAAGGTTACAGAGGCGATCGGGCGGCCATAGGCGCATCACCTTTCACATCAGATGCAATTTCCTAAATTAACCATTTTTATTGTATAATCATGCACTGATCTACCGTGTATGCAAAGGTTATGCAGTCGTTACTCCACGATTTTTCCATGTGAAATCCACCGCGAAAAATTTTTCTGTTTTTGGCTCGAAAAATGGCGTTTTTATGACATGGAATCTAGCCGCACGCATCTGAATTTCTCTACTTTTCCTTCATGCAAAGGCCGCCGCCCATGCGCATATATGTGCCGCCTTCTCTGCGGTACGAGCAAAACAGTTCCGGCTCGCAGCAGGTGCAGTGCTCACTCACCCTGATTTGCTCCGTCGGGATTCCCATCAGCTCCAGCTGCTCCTGATTGATGCCCTTGATGTCGATATGGCATTTGCCGTTCGCTACGTCTCCCGGCGTTCTGGTGATGTAGTCTTCTGCAAACGTCCAGTTTTCTGCAAAGTCCTCCCCCACCTCCATGCCGACTTCAAAACAGCACTGGCTGATCCCCGGCCCTATGTAGGCCTGCAGATTCTCTGGATCGCATCCGTATTCGTCTTCCATCTTCTCGACCATCTCCATGGCGATCCCCGCGCAGGTGCCTCTCCATCCCGCATGACAAAGGCCTATAGCCTCTTTCACCGGATCGTAACAGAACACCGCCAGACAATCCGCATGAACCGTAGTCAGCAGGACGTTTTTCAGATTCGTGATCGTGCCGTCAGTGTCCGGGATGATGATGGCTGGGGAGTAATCACCGAGATTTTGATCGCCTGGCTTTTGATCGCCTGGATCGGGATTGTCTTTCGCCGCATCCACATCCTCCTGCCGGATCACAGCCACCTGTGTCTTATGTATTTGTGTCGGCCATACGCGCACCGCATCCTCCAGCCCCAGCTGCCGAAACATCTCGGGATTATTATACGGGGAACCCTCCACCGCACCATCTTTTAACGAGAAAAATCCCGTCACTTCCGGATATTCCTCAAATACCGGCAAATAATTTTTCTTTAAATTTGTGTCCGCTTGTCCGCTCATAACAATTCCTCCAGCAAGGCTTCACAGCCTTCGATCACATCATCATAAGTCTCATCAAAATTTCCCGTATACCACGGATCCGCAATGCTCCGGTTCGCTCCGGCATGATCCAGCAGCTTAGTGATCTTGTGCTCCGGATCACCGCCGCAGATCCTTTGGATATTCCGCACATTGGCGTCGTCCATGCCAATCAGATAATCAAACTTGTCATAATCCGCTTTTGTGACCTGCCGTGCATAATGTCGCTCAAACGGGATCCCGTTTTCCCGCAGCTTTCCCTTCGTGCCCGGATGCGTATCATTGCCGATCTCCTCCCGGCTTGTCGCCGCCGACTCTATGTAAAACTCATCTTCCCGCCCTGCCCGGCGCACCATGTCTCTGAAAACAAACTCAGCCATGGTCGAACGGCAGATATTGCCGTGGCAGATGAATAACACTTTTATCTTACTCATTTTATCTCCTTATATCTTCTCAAGGCCTTGTAAATACTGACTTTCCAGCATTTATACACATTTTTCTTAAACGGCTTTTTGTCTCATAAATTCTTGCATTTTCTCATGTTTTTTCGGGCATTTTGGTTATAAATGGGTTATTTTTCTTGTCCGGAAAGCCTTACGAAATAAGGCTTTCATGAGTTATTTGTGCATGTTTTTGGGTTACAAACCGGTTTTTATCCAGTTCTTTCTTTGCTTCTTTCAACCTGGCAAGTTCTTTTTTCGCATCGTCATAGCCGGTATGCGTATAAATATTAAGCGTCACAGATACATCTGAGTGTCCCATCAGATATTGCAGAGTCTTTGGATTCATTCCGGAATTTGCCATGTTTGTACAATATGAATGCCTACAGATATGTGGAGTAATCAAGGGTAATTGTAATAAATGTTCTTTGTTGTACTTCTCTCTTGCATGCTGCATATACTTTTCCCAGTGAAGTGCAACCATTGGATTCCCATTCTTATCCAGGAACAAAAATCCCCCATATCCATCCACTGTTGGCTCTTTCTTCGTCTTTTTGCGATTCTTCAGAATACGAAGGAATGCATCTTTCACATCTTCTTCCATAGGCAGTAATCTGGTTCCACTTGTCGTTTTTGTGGATACAATCTCATACTTCATATCTCTGGTTCTCTGCAATTGATGATCAATTCGTATCACCTCATTCTTGAAATCCAGATCTCGCACGGTAAGTCCACAAAACTCTGAAATTCTAAGTCCCGTTTTAAACAAAATGTAAAATGCATCATAGTAACGGTTATAATGTGGATCATTCTTTACAAATTCCAGGAATCTTGCCTCGTCCTCTAAGGAAACTGCTTCTCTTTTCTGACTGTCATTGACCAGTATCGTACCAAGTTCAAATCCAAATGGATTCTTAAGGATCAGATCATCATCTACAGCCATCTGAAATGCCGGTCTTAACACGCCTCTGATCGAATGAATTGAACTGTATCCTCGTCCATCTCTCTGAAGCTTAATCAGAAATATCTTCGCATCAGACAGCTTAACGTCATCCACCTTCTTATGAGAAAACTCTTCTTTTTTCAGCACATTTACGACAAAATTATAGTTTGCTAATGTATTGTGCTTCACTCCTGTTTTTAATGAAAGATATCTTTCCACCAGTTCAATCACCGTCAACTTGCTTCCGGTGATTCCCTGCATCTGTAAGGACTGTACTTTGCGTTCTTTCTCTCGCAGAGAAGCATCGGCTCTTCTTCCTTCCGGCATCTTATCCGATTCTGTTAATCTCCAACTATATAATATTTTTCGCTTTCCAAGTGAATCTGTGTATTTATAACGATATCTTCCACTTGGTTCCTGCCATTCTCCCTGTTGAAGAACTCTTCCTTTATCATCACGTCTCTTTGAAATCATATTCTACCTCCAAGGGGACGCAACATGATATTGTTAGTATATCACGTTGCCTCCACCTCGAACACCTCCTTCTTTTTTATTTTTTTATCTTTGTTTTTTTATATTGCACTAAGTGTATCTACAAATCGTTCAAATCTTTCTCTCTTAATCTGTACACGGTTTCCGTTCCACAACAGATATTCTGCATTGGGATTTTCGCTTACCAATTTACGAAGTTTCCCTTCCCCAATTCGAAAATATGCCGCCGCTTCTTCAATAGATAATGTATATTTCTTCCAGTATGGTATTTCATAATTACTCATCTGCTCATCTCCTCTCGCACATTTTTCTTTTATGTAAGTTCCTCTGACATTGGCGGCAGGCAAGGGGCTCTATACACGTTGCCACTGCCAATGCCTTTTTTTGCCAATGTAACTACTTAAGAATCTTTTTTCAGTGAAATTGTCTTTCTGCTTTGATACCATCCATAGATTAACTGATCCTCTAAATCTTTTCTCGCATCTCTTCCGGTTCTTGCCGAAATTTCATATGCCTGCAGCTCTGCTTCCAGTTCTTCCAGACACATCATTTTCCTTTTTCCCAGCAATTCAAGAATAAGCTTTTTGGCTTTTTCCAGTTTCGTCTCTTTCTTTGTTCCTGTATTTCCGGCAAGCAGATCATCAATGGAAATGTCGTATTCTCCCATCCAGATAAGTCCGTCATCGCTCAGAGAAAAGGCTACCGGATTTTCCTTTTTCGCCAAGGAATCCTTTTGCTGATAGACCACACGAATATCCTGGCTTTTCTCTTTCTCAACTTTTTCTACAAATAAAATACTTCTGACCGCCGCAGCGATATCCACAGATCCCAGTGTGCGATAATCACTCTGCACTCCAGATGCTTTGTTCAAATGACCAATCAGCACAATGGCGCATCCTGTACGTTCTGCTATATTACTGAGATTGCGAAACAACGGACGGATCTCATTGGCTCTGTTCATATCCACATTGGCTCCCAGATAGGCCTGTATCGGATCCATGATCATCAGCTTAACATTATTCTGCCTGATGGCTTTTTCGATTCTTTCATCTGTCATGGAAAGTTGCTTTTCTTCCTCATTGATAAAACGGACTCTCGTCATATCTGCTCCACATTTTGCAAGTCTTGGCTTGATCGTATCTCCGACACCGTCCTCTGCGGTTTGATAAAAGACATTGAATGGCTCGATTGGAAGAGCATTTGGAAGTTTTCTCCCTGCTGTACAGTATGCACAAAGTGCCATTGCAAGCCATGTTTTTCCTTTTCCCGGATTTCCCTGGATCAAAGTTACTTTCCCAAATGGGATAAATGGATACCATAACCACTGCACTACTTTTTCTTCCACATCTGACATTTTTATGACTGGGATTGGATTTTCTTCCTGTACTTGTTTCTTCTTCAAAGGGATTTCCTCTGCCATATCTTTTCTATCAATTCCTGCTGTCAGACATTCATTCCAGTCTTTCTTTACTGGTCTTAATCGCATCACCATCTTATCGTCAGGGATTTTTTCTGCAAGCTTCTCACAAGCGGCATTCCCGGCAGTATCATTATCCAGGCAAAGAAAAATCTTTCGGATTTTTTTATGATCTGCAAGATACTGTATCAACGCTTTTTCGCTGACTCCGCCCAATGAAATGTAGTGATGGGTTTCCCATCCATCTCCTGTGGCGCTCAGAAAAGAAAGCAGATCGATTGGTGCTTCAAAGACAAATAACGTATCATCTGTACCCGTGTGGCTAAATCCATATGCCTTTTCCGATCCTGGTGCATCTCCCCGGTATTTTTCTTTCGTTCCTCTTATGCCTGCATAACGAACCGTTCCTTTCGGATCGTAACCAATAAATATCACGTTGTGCTTTACCGCATCTTCGTAAATTTTCCCTTCTGCAAGCATCTGGTCAATAATCTTTTCAGAGATCTTTCGTTCTTTTATCAAATACTCCCTCACTCTGTCATTGTTTTCATATGCTTTTGGAAGTTGCAATTTCACTTTTTCTAAGGGGATGGGGCAGCCTTCATGGATGCCTGCATCCTCCTGTTCCATTTTCTTGACTTCCTGTTTATCTTCGCCGGGCAATTCATTGATTAATGTTTTTACAGCTTCCGGAAATGACATATTATAAAATTCCATTAAAAAATCAATGGGATGTCCTCCTTTACTTCCGCTAAAGCGATACCACTCATTATAATTGACTGTCAGACTGTCATGCTTCATCCATCGATATTCTTTTCCTGATTTCTTCAGTTTTTCCCCTCTGGCCCTCAGAAAAGAAACCAGATCTGTTTCATTTGCTCTTGCTATCTGTTCTTCTGTATATCTTGGCATTTTCTGTTCCTCCTATAATTCCACTCCATATGATTTTTTCTTTACTCTATCTTTCTTTTGAATCTGATCTCTGCATGCTGTTTTTTCTTCTGCAAGCAAATTCTCTGGATCTGGCTGATCTTCTATCTCCATCATTACCAGATCAACGGATCTTTGTACTTTCTGCAATGGCCGAAGCTTTTCCAGAACTTCCTTTTTCTCCGCTTCTAAAGTTTCTTTCTCCTCCGTTGCATTTTTCAGATACTTTTTCCAATTGGAAACCGGCACTTTTCCTTCTGCATTCCTGTTTCCCATGACGATCCTTTTCCCTCTGTGGTACCGATTCAGTTCTTTTGCATGCTCCTTTTTAAATTTTTCCTTGCCGAAAAATTTGTTTTTATACTCTTCATAAACCGGTCGAAATGTCTCATAATCATCCCATGCCTTTATCAACTTCTTCATCTCCTGAATCAAACTGTCCGCCTCATCAAGATCGTATTGCAAATCATGCCCTCGGCTGCTCAGTTCCTGAATCCGCTGTTCCAGTTCTTCTGGTGTATCAATATTTTCATCTGACAAAAATGCAATCGTCTCTGCAAGCTGTTTCAGATTTGTATTCATTGCTTTCTGACTTCCATATTGATAGGTTCTCGCCACTCGGTTTCTCTCGTCATAATATTGCTGCAAATACCCGGCCAGCGTTGGCTTCTGCACATAATGCATCTGCCTTTTCAGTTCATATATTTTTTCTGATATCCAGGATTTCAACACCGTGATTTCCATAACCATCTGATTAAACTGACTGATCAGCCGATTCAGATTTCCTAATGCAGTCCGGATTCCTTTTGCTTCCATTGCGCGTACATGTGGTCCTTCATGAATCATCGGGATTCGGTCAATCCCCCGTTCTTTGAAAGAACGTGCATCGACCCGAACAGATAATCCTTTTTCTTTAAACTTTTCATTGCACCGATTTGCCCAGTTTTTCCGCAAATAGATCAACATCTCCTTGCTACTCCATCCGGTTGTGGATACTGCGCGGTATGCCTGTTTTCCATTTTTATCCAAAACCGGATTCCCCTGCTCATCCATCACCGGTATCTTCTTTTCTTTTATCCCCCAGGTTCCATCTTCCTTCAAAGGACGGATTGGAACTAAGATGTGGATATGTGGATTAGGTTCTGCACCTTTTGACCGCACCGGATCATGAATTGCAAAATCGGCAATCATGCCTCTGGACACCAGTTCTTCCTGGACAAATGCTCGTGCCATTTCAATGTTTTCTTCCATGGAAAACTCGTTCATGAGCGTAATATCAAAGCTGTGAGCCAGCTGTGCTTTTCTTCCGGACTCTGCCCATTCCAACGCATTCCACAAAGTTTCCCTGTCAGCATATCCCCTGGGTGCATGATCCGGCAGACAAATTTCTGCCATGACCACGCCACGCTTTCTTGTAAAATCACTGGATTCCCCGTAATAGGTACTGTAGAGTTTTTCTCCTGAACGATAAGCAGCCTGGGCAATCACGGACTGTCCTCTGCTTCTCTTCACCTGTGTTAAATGAAAATGATAACTTGCCATCTCTTACTCCTTTCTGCGGGACTTCCAATATCCGGCTTCTTTTAAGTCTTCGATGGTACTTTGAAGCTCTGCCTCTCCTGCCTCTGCACGTTCCCTTCTTCCAACAACCATTTTTGCGATCTCATCACGAAGAACCGGATCCGAGAAAATCCTTTCTGCCAGAAGAAAGAACTCTGCTTTATCAAGCAGTTCCACATCTTTGCAGATACATTCAATCGCAGCTCCCCTTGTAATCAGGCGACTCACTCTCGCTTTTTTCGATTTATTCACCTTATATTCTGTAACATTCTGCAATCGCTGCATCTTGTGTTCTAATTGCAGTTTTTTCAATTTTTCCGCTTCGATTTTCGATTCAATCCCTGCGATTTCATTTTGTGTACGTGTTACATATTCCTGAAAATTTTCTTTTTTTGCCATAATCAACTTCCTCCTGTTATTTCTCTTTTCATGTTTCTTTTTATGGGTTAGGCATCTATGCCGGAAGGGATACCCCCTTCACCGGATGCAATCCGAAAACTTCTTTTGGAATAGCTTCCAGAAAGAAGTACCCTTCCGGAGGACGCACATACTTGCTAAAGTATATAAGTGCGCTCTTCCGCTTAAGCTCCAGAGATCTCTGTCTACTCAAACGGCAACTCTGCGTCTTCCGGCACACTCATAAATCCATCGTTCTCATCCTTTGGATTCGTATCGGATGCTTTCTTGCTTTCAGCAAAAAAATGTTCTTCTACAACAACATTGCTGCTATATCTTTTCACTCCTTCGCTGTCTGTATAACTTCCTGTGCGGATTCGTCCGCTGATGACAATCTTGGTTCCTTTTTTCAAATAGATTTCCGCAAACTCTGCATTCTTTCCGAATGTCACGCAGGAAATAAAATCTGCTTCCCTTTCCCGATCTTTTCCATATCTCCGTTCAACCGCTAACGTATATCGCGCCATTGCGGTTTTATTATCATCCTGCAAATCTTTAATCTCCGGAGCTTTTGTAAGCCGTCCCATTAAAATCACTTTGTTCATCTCATCTTCCTCCTTTTTTTGTTCTGATTTACTTGTTCCATATGAATCAGGCCTGGATTCAATCGAGAGCACGAAAACAATTTCTTTGCCACTGCATCAGACTTTCTTTTTTACGCCCTCATATAACGAAACGCTCAGAGGGTAAAATACAGTGGCAAATGTAAAAAATTTTATTTTTTTGTTTTTGTCTCTCACATATACAAAAGAAGAACGGTGTTTTTACAGGGTGTTGGCGAATATTTTTTTATTTTTGCGCAAAAAAATAGCTATAAGACTCCATTTTTGAAATCTTATAGCTTTGCTATTAATGACATTAAGTTGTATTTCTAATCATCAATTATTTCCCAATGTCCATTAGAACCACGACCAACAAATCGAACAATACCTATATCTTTGATATGACGTTTTACAGTTTTGGAACTTATTCCTAACATCATTGCCATTTTTTCTGTACTGATTTTATTATCCTTTTTTATCATATTCAATATTTGAATTTCCAACGGATTACTCTCTTTTTTCTGAGGGACATTCCGAGGGACATCCTGAGGGACATCCTGAGGGACATTGTAATTCAAATTTGGCATCACAACTGTAAACTGGTACCGATCTGATCTAAAAGACGGCTTTTTACTTTCATCATAGTTGATTTGAAATTCATAGCCTCCAATGATTTTTCCGAATCCACTACCTTTACGTTCCATATATCCCAGCCGATTAAATATATCTGCCAAAACCGGGTTTCTTCTCGTTGATGGAACTGTAAGTGGATCTCTGTCCTGAATAATGGAACCGTCCGGCATGCCTCCCGGCGAATAAATTTCCATACGATCATCGTAAATATCAATATGCACTTCACTACCATTCACAAGATAATCTCTATGGGCCAATGCATTAACCAATGCTTCATGATAACTACGTTCTACATATTCCGGCATTTCTTCTCTGGAATTAGCAGTCTTTCTCCACATTAATTTCGCATTTCTCTTAATAAAAGCTTCTCCATTATCAATTAATGACAAAACACTTCCAGAATATTCCGCATCGTCAAATGCATCTATTGTACCACCGCTTTTATTTAATCCATTCCACCGGGTACAAAATAATCTTGACCATCGAATAGGGCTTTCATCTGCAACCAAGGCTCCGGCATTTGTCAAATATCCTTGCTCATTCGCCAGCCCAAATGATATAAGATCTTTCTCATCAAAACTATTTCCTGTCCATTTTTTATATCTTTCCCGGAGTTTGGAAAAGGCAAAATCTTCCACTTTATACGTAGAAATCTGTGAATCATAAGATGTATTTCTACCGCGCAATACCAGTCTTTTCAATTCCGTTGATGTCGCTTTCACACTCTCGTTTCCAACACGAACATATGCTTCCAGCACACCATCACCCGAATAATAGTACGGTGTCTCTTCACCTTTGAAAATATCCAATAAAATTAATACTTTTCCATCTTCGACCTGTTCAAATCGAAGACGAAATTCTGGAATTGGATCCATCCTTGTCTTAATGATTTCACTTATTTTCTCAGCATCACTATTCGGATTCTCAAGTCCTACAATTTCATCATTATCGGCTATTCCAAAGATTAATGCTCCACCAAGTGTATTTGCAAAAGCACTTACGCTCTTACACCAACTCTTTGGTTTCTTCGCTTCCAAAGATAGCTTTTTGTCATATTCAGTTGCTTCACCGATTAATTGTTTTATATCCAAGCTTTCCACCAACTTTCTGCAATCAACGTGTTATTTCTTGCTTTCCATTCGTTCTCTAAGATCTGTTAGTTTTTCCCCCTGATAGCTAAAATATGCAGTTCCCTGTACCTGATAATCATATTCCAACAACTGCTGTGCTAATGCTGATAAAGATGTCGTAACTCCTTTATAAGCAATATGCCTATCGTCAATGACCTTCACAACCACCGATGCATCATTAATAAAAACCAATTCAGCATTCTGAGGAATGCCATATTTACTAAATCTGAATGGTCCACGCCTACTTTCTTTTGCGACTTCTGCAGCTGTTTCCTCATCCAAAATTTCATGTCCCTCTGGTGCCATTTTCTTCAATCGTTCTTCTGTTCCACTGATTTTTGCAATACTGTCCAGTAAGTCATAGGCATCTTCCGGGCTCATGGCATAAAATTCTCTTTTTCTCTCTTTTCCATCAAAATTTTCTATTGATCTTAAATCTGGATTCAATTTATCAATCAAATCATGTAAAACAAGATCTGTCAGATTTGATTCCACTTCATATACAGCATATGCACGAAATGCAAATGGAATAGTTTCACTTCGATTTAGTTGCTTCATTCTCTTTTCTAAATCTTTTGCATATCCTATTTTCACATAATCAGGGAATGATGGATTAGTCAGTATGTAAATTACTCCTTTACTCATTGCAGACACTCTCTCCCTACGTTTTATTAATAACAGATTTATAACATTTTATTCATTTCCATATGGTATTTTAGATTCTGCAACCATAGACAATGTATTCTGCTCATCAAGACTATACTTCACTGTATTATGCTCTGGCTCAGTAAATGTAGACGAACCACCGATGCCAAAATACTTTTCAAAGAAAATCTTCAGCTTGTCAATGACACCTTGTTTCTTCTTGGCTCTGCCACCACCGCCAAATCGTGAAATCGGTGGCATAAGTTTATCTATATCCGTTCCGGCTGTTTTTATTTCTCCGTCACGGAACGCATTTTCCATAAACTTCCGTGTATCTTCTGGTTTTAGCTTTTCTTCTGTGATAATCGCATTAAGGTCATGGTCACGCTGCTCCACCACAAACTCGTGCCATTCATTCACGACATCATCCACATCGTTGATTCCTGCAATAAAAGTTTCAATAAGCTGTTTCTTGCTACGCAGTTCCGGGCTGGCATCAATCGCCTTATTAATGGTAATCAGAACTTCCTTGTCTTCGCAATGGGTATCATGGTACTTCTTTACGAGCATGAGAATATAATCGATGTTAATTTCTATCTGCCGGATCAGTTCAATCTCAAATACTACATCATCTGTAATATCCGTACTTTCCTGACGCTTGCGTTTCCACTCATCACGTAAGTCCTGATAACGACCAAGATAATCCTGTAAATCACGTTCGGAAATCAGCTCATTCCCCTTGAACTCGTCAAAGGAAAGCAGGAGATTTCTCATACGAAGAATCGCACCAAACAAAGCAATAAAATCCTTCTGATTCTGCTCTCCGACAATCTGTGGGTCTGACAGAGGAAACTTATTGTTCAAATCTTCCACCATATCCACATATCCTGGCATTGGCTTGCCATCTACAGATTCATATCCGTAATAATAATCCTTAAAGCTCTGCAATAGAACAATCCCTCCGGCATTCTTGTCTCCAAACAGGGAAATAGCACTATCCACACGCTTTTGCAGATTTCGGAAACATACAATATTTCCAAAGGTCTTGATAGAATTCAGAATGCGGTTGGTACGGGAAAATGCCTGTATCAATCCGTGCATTTTCAGATTCTTGTCTACCCACAACGTATTCATAGTTGTGGCATCAAAACCTGTAAGGAACATATTTACTACGATCAGAATATCCAGTTCCTTGTTTTTCATACGAAGCGACACATCTTTATAGTAATTTTGGAATTTATCACTTGAGGTATCGTAATTCGTATGGAACATTTTATTATAATCGTCAATAGCTTCTTCCAGAAATTCTCTGGATGGCTGATCAAGGGCAGAGGTATCCTCTGAATTTTCTTCATCCAGAATACCATCTGATTCTTCCTCATTTGCCCCGAAACTAAAAATAGTTGCAACTCGCAGTTTTTTGGTAGGATCTGCTACCATCTGCTTTTTGAATTCCTGATAATACAGTTTTGCCATAGGAACGCTTGATACTGCAAAAATGGAATTAAAACCGCTGATACGCTGTTTCTGCTTGATCTCCTCTACCTCGTCCCGTTTGGCAGAAGCCACCTCTGCAATATTAGTCAGCGTATTGTATATGTAAGTTTTATCCCCACGATAGGTCTTCTGGTCAAAATGTTCCAGTATATACTGTGTTACAATTCGGATACGTTCAGGAGCCATCATAACCTTTTCACGGTTAATGTCCCATACCATCTCGTCTGTTATTTCTTCTTCCACATCCATCGTTTTAATATAATCCACCCGGAATGGAAGAACATTTTTATCGTTAATCGCATCCACAATCGTGTAGCTGTGGAGCTGGTCTCCAAAGGTCTGACCTGTAGTAAAGAATTCTGGATTTTTTGCTCTGCCGGAATTAACAGAGAAAATCGGTGTTCCTGTAAATCCAAACAGATGATATTTCTTGAAATTCTTCACAATCGCAGTGTGCATATCGCCAAACTGACTACGATGGCACTCATCAAAAATAATAACGATATGTTTCGTATACACTTCATGTCCCGGATTCTTTTTTATAAAAGTAGCCAGTTTCTGGATTGTAGTAATAATGATGTGTGCATCTGGATCTTCCAACTGCCGTTTTAATATGGTTGTCGAGGTATTGCTGTTGGCTGCCCCTTTTTCAAAACGATCATATTCTTTCATGGTCTGATAGTCCAGATCCTTACGGTCAACCACAAACAGCACCTTGTCAATATACGGCAGCTTCGATGCCAGTCTTGCCGTCTTGAACGAAGTCAGCGTCTTGCCGGAACCTGTGGTATGCCAGATGTAACCACCACCCTCGACACTGCCGTACTTCTTATAATTATTGGCAATTTCGATGCGATTGAGAATTCGCTCCGTAGCTGTAATCTGGTACGGACGCATGACCATCAGCATATCCTCTGATGTAAAAATACAGTATTTCGTAAGGATATTCAGAATCGTATGCTTTGCGAAAAAAGTCTTTGTAAAATCAATCAGATCAGGGATTACACGGTTATTGGCATCTGCCCAGAAGCAGGTAAACTCAAAACTGTTACTGGTCTTGGTCTTACTTGCTCCCCGTTTCTCATGTTCTTTTTCTGCATTCCTTCTGGTACTGTTGGAATAATACTTTGTATTCGTGCCATTGGAAATAACAAAAATCTGAATATATTCATACAATCCGCATCCTGCCCAGAAAGAGTCTCTCTGGTAGCGGTTGATCTGATTGAATGCTTCACGGATAGCAACTCCTCTGCGCTTCAGCTCAATATGCACAAGAGGAAGACCGTTTACTAATATGGTAACATCATAGCGGTTGTCATGCTTCGCGCCATTTTCCGTGCCAATCACACAGCCCAGGCTGCCCTCTCTGATGCCAGTGGCAGCATTCACCTTGTACTGATTGATGACCTGCAGCCTGTTGTTATGGATATTCTTTTTATCTATGAGTGTAATATTCTTGGAAGAACCGTCATCACGAGTCAGGACTTGGACATTGTCCTCCTGTATCTTCCTAGTCTTTTCCACAATATGCTCATTTGGATTGGCAACGGCATTTTTGAAAAAATCATCCCATTCTGTGTCTGAAAACTGATAGTTATTCAATTCCTCTAATTTCTTACGGAGATTGGCAATCAGGTCTTTCTCCGTGTGAATCGGCAGATATTCATATCCCTGTTCACAGAGCAAACGGATAAACTCCTGTTCCAGTGCTACTTCACTCTGGTAACTGTCAGAACGCTTCTTGACTGGCTCATATTCTGTGACAACGGTATTCTCCGATGTCTCCGCTACAATATTAAAGTACGGCACATCCTCGCCTCCTTACTTTGGTAATTCTTTAAAGGATAACAGCTTATCCCTGTAATATTCATACTGCTTCTGACGTGCTTCGATTTCTGCCGGAAGTCCTGCGGACAGGTCATTGCAAATACTATGAAATTTATTCAACACATTCACAATCTCCTGCTGTTTTTCTATACTCGGAACAGCAAGCTGATACTCTGCAATCGTTTTTCCCGTTAAGGATGCTCTGGTTGTAAATGCACAATGGCTTGTAACATACTTTCTGAAATCTTCCGTAGCAAAACAAAATGCACAATATTCCGGCAACAGATAATTTGTTTTTGGAGTTGCTTTAATGGTAAATCCATTAAATACACAACCACCAATATCATCAAGCATTACTGATGACCACCCCACGTCTTCTGCCGTCTCTGATGTTCTGGTAAAAAACACATCTCCACGGTGAACTCCCAACTTTTCAATTTCTGCCGGAGTACATTCAACCAGTGCGGTAATATCCTCTTCTTTAAGGAATCTGTTATTATAAACATCTGTATATCTGATAAAAGGAATACCAGAACCAAAGAAATCCTTTCCTTTGCTCAATCCATTACGGAAATCAAATAGACTTCCCATCGGCAGTGTAACATAACCAAACACATACTGAATGAGCTTAATTGCGCTCAGCTCTGTCTGTCTGTCTGTCTGTCTGTCTGTCTGTCTGTCTGTCTGTCTGTCATGAGCGTGCTGCCTGTTTCAGCAAATGTCAAGAGCAAATCACGATAATATTCATATTGCTTCTGGCGTGCTTCGATTTCGGCTGGCAAGCCAATATTTAAGTCTGTGCAGATGGCATCGAAATGTTCAATTACCTGTACCAACCTTTTTTGCGTATCAAGCGGTGGAACAGAAATGAGCACTCTTCCAATATCATCCTTATTTATTTTTGTAGGTGTTGCATCCCACAAAATCCATTTACTCAATTCTCTTCGACCCCAACCGCTTTCCAGATAATACTTCAAATACTTGCTATCAACAACTTCTGTATTTGGACGCAACAGTGCAAGCGAAACATAATAGGCTAAATCATCATCGCGATCTACCACTGTACATTTTCCGATAATGCCTGCAGTAATCCTTGTCATAAAAACATCACCTGTGCGGGGTTTAATTTTGTATTTTTCATAAGCTTCAGGTGAAATAAACTTTTGTGTTCCATACAGATCATCAATGTTTTCTACACTCACAAATGGTATTCCACTATTAGTATATTTTGGTGTTTGATGTGTTCCATCATAAATTTCACAAATAGTATTTAGCTTAACTTTTTCAGATTTACACCCTTTTTGTATTAAAGTATCTCTGTAAAAATTATACTGTTTCTTCCGAGCTGTAAGCTCGGCTGTAAGCTCGGCTGTA